>Ga0256871_1000186_pt1 | contig 22539 bp, 23 predicted proteins | sample RumenRJG_07RNA_FD_185439 | JGI IMG/M metagenome (GOLD analysis project Ga0256871, IMG submission 185439) | Metatranscriptome of bovine rumen microbial communities from Lethbridge, Alberta, Canada - Rumen RJG_07 (Metagenome Metatranscriptome) | ecosystem: Host-associated > Mammals > Digestive...
AAAATACTGTATTATAAAAATAAAGCACCGCTTTTGCGGTGCTTTTTATTCATCTGCTTGTTCATTCGGCAATCTGTCGTAAATGAATATATAAACGATACAGCCAACGCAAGCGCCTATGGTATTATGTATTATGTCATCTGACTCAAACAATCCTCTTGCTGTGTAATACTGAGCAAATTCGATCATTGCCGAAAAAACAAAGCCTGTAATGGCTGCTGCCTTGATATTTCTGAATTTATCCGATAAAATCGGCATCATAAATCCAAGCGGAAACAGCATAACAAGATTTCCGCCTATCTGTCCTGACCAGTATGTATAATCTCCGCTTTTCAGCATGGATGTCACTTCCCACAGCGGTCTGAAAACATGGCGGCGTACGCTCGGTGTCCTGTCTATAAGCGTTACATCAAGCACAAAGTATACATACAACAGCATCGTGACCGCCCATAATCCCTTTATGATAAGTTCAGAACGACTGAGCCTGATATCCCTGAATAATGTTTTTTTCATTGTCTCAGCCTTCCTTTCATAGTATGCTCTATATATTATTATACCCTGTTTACATAATAAATACAAGAAATATAGCAAAAATTAACAAAATCGCTATAAATAAAATGCAGCCTCATTTAAGAGACTGCATATTTTTTCAGAATTTAAATGTATTTTCAAGTGTTTCCCACTTTTTATCCTTATCGGAAAGATTGAGCGGTGTACCGTCTTCAAGAGTGTATCCCTCACTGTCAGCAGAGCCTTTATACTCGCCGACTAATTCAGGCCACTTTATTCCGATAGTGGGGTCATTCCATGCAAGTCCGCCTTCGTCATTTGGATGCCAGAAATCATCACACTTATAGCAGAACTCAGCTGTATCTGTCAGCACAAGAAACCCGTGTGCAAATCCCTTAGGAATAAGGAACTGCTTCTTATTTTCTTCTGTAAGCTCAACACCGTACCACTTGCCGTATGTCTTGCTTCCGCTTCTTAGGTCAACTGCAACATCAAAAACTCTGCCCTTTATTGCACGGACAAGCTTTGTCTGTGGAAACTGCTTCTGAAAATGAAGTCCTCGGAGTACGCCCTTTGATGAGCAGGACTGATTATCCTGTACGAATACAATGTCTATACCTGCTTCTTCCATATCTCTCTGCGAATAGGTCTCCATGAAGTAGCCGCGATTATCTCCGTGAACAGCAGGAGTAATAACGCAAAGTCCCTCGATACCGCCGACATTCTTTTCAACTGTTATCTGTCCCATTTTACTGTATCTCCTTTAAATAACGTGAAAGTGCATCCTGCCATGCAGGAAGCGGAGTAAAGCCATTCTCTGCAAGCTTTGACTTGTCAAGTCGGCTGTTGAATGGTCTTGCAGCCTTTGATAGACCGTACTCAGCAGTAGTAACAGGTGTTACCTTTGTGGACATTCCTGCCTGACGATATATCTCTACCGTAAAGTCATACCATGAGATATAGCCGCCCTCGTTTGTAGCATGATAATAGCCGTATTTCTCAGTTTCAACCATATCAACGAGAAGTCTTGACAGATCAAGAGTATAAGTAGGTGTACCTATCTGGTCGTTTACAACTCTTACCTCGTCATGTGTCTTGCCCACATTCAGCATTGTCTTGATGAAGTTTTTGCCGTTTACACCGAATACCCATGCTATACGGACGATAAAATATTTATCGAGAGTATTTGCGACAGCAAGCTCTCCGTCAAGCTTTGACTGTCCGTAGACATTCTGAGGTGCATAGTCCTTGCAGTCAGGCTGCCACGGGTCAGTTCCCTGACCATTGAAAACATAGTCAGTGGAAATGTATATCATCTTGCAGCCGAGCTTTTTGCATACATTTGCGATATTCTGTGTACCGTCAACGTTTATTGCCCTGACTTTAGGCTTATTTTCCTCGTCCTCAGCGGCATCTACTGCTGTCCATGCGGCGCAGTGTATAACTACATCAGGTCTTGCTTCGGATATTACCTTTTCAACTGCTTCTGCATCTGTAATATCAAGCTGTACATAGGGATAGTCTGTAGTAACTGACTCAAGTATGTCCGAGCCGATACCCTCGTATCCGCGCTTTGCAAGCTCGTCCATAACATCATGTCCGAGCTGTCCCCCTATTCCTGTAACGAATGCTTTCATTACTCACACCTCTGCACGATTACCGTACATCTTTTCATAGTAATTCTGATACTCGCCGCTGATGATAGTCTCCCACCATTCACGGTTTTCGAGATACCACTTGATAGTCTTTTTGATACCGTCCTGGAACTTTGTCTCAGGAAGCCAGCCAAGCTCATTGTGGATCTTTGTAGGATCGATCGCATAACGCATATCGTGACCCTTTCTGTCCTCAACGTGTGTGATAAGGCTCTCAGGCTTGCCAAGTTCCTTACAAATAAGCTTAACGATGTCGATATTCTTCATCTCATTATGTCCGCCGACATTGTATACCTCGCCTACTCTGCCCTTGTGGATAATAAGGTCGATAGCGCGGCAGTGATCCTCAACATAGAGCCAGTCACGTACATTAAGTCCTTCACCGTATACAGGAAGAGGCTTGTCAGCAAGTGCATTGGCGATCATAAGAGGAATGAGCTTCTCAGGGAAGTGATACGGGCCATAGTTGTTTGAACATCTTGAAATAGTCACAGGGAGACCGTAAGTTCTGTTGTAAGCCATAACAAGAAGGTCTGCACCAGCCTTTGATGAGCTGTATGGGCTGCTTGTGTGGATAGGTGTTTCCTCTGTGAAGAAGAGGTCAGGACGATCAAGCGGAAGGTCTCCGTAAACCTCGTCAGTAGATACCTGATGATATCTCTGTATGCCGTATTTGCGGCAAGCGTCCATAAGCACCTGTGTACCGAGGATATTTGTCTGAAGGAAGATCTCGGGATTTTCGATAGAACGGTCAACGTGTGACTCAGCAGCAAAGTTTACAACGATATCAGGCTTTTCCTCTTCGAAGAGCTTGTAGATAGCCTCACGGTCACAGATGTCTATCTTTACGAAACGGAAGTTAGGATTTTTCATTACAGGCTCAAGTGTTGAAAGATTGCCTGCATATGTGAGCTTATCCAGACATACTATTCTGTAGTCAGGATATGTATCCAGCATATGGAAAACGAAATTTGAGCCAATGAAGCCAGCTCCGCCAGTTACAAAAATTGTCATGTTTTTAACTCCTTAATACTTTATTTTGCCCTCGGCAACTTTTTTAAGATGAGCACCATATGGTGATTTACCGTACTTTTCAGCAGACTTCATAAGTCCGTCATTGTCTATCCAGCCATTGATGAACGCTATCTCTTCCGGAGCAGATATTTCTATTCCCTGACGGTTCTGTACCATCTGAACGAAATTTGTAGCTTCTGCAAGGCTGTCCATTGTTCCTGTATCAAGCCATGCAAATCCGCGTCCGAGAAGCTGAACATCAAGAAGATTGTCATGGAGATACATCTCATTGAGAGTAGTTATCTCAAGCTCTCCTCTTGCAGATGGCTTTACCTGATTTGCTCTTGCACTTACACCTGCAGGATAGAAGTAAAGTCCTGTTACTGCGTAATTGCTCTTTGGAACAGCAGGCTTTTCCTCGATGGAAAGAGCGTGTCCGTCCTTGTCAAAATCAACTACACCAAAACGCTCAGGATCAGGAACAAAATAGCCAAATACTGTTGCGCGTCCGTTTTCCTCAGCATTCTTCTTTGCGTTGCGGAGTATGCTTCCGAAGCCGTTTCCGTAGAAAATATTATCTCCGAGGACCATTGCACAAGCGTCATCGCCTATGAATTCTTCACCGAGGATAAATGCCTGAGCAAGTCCGTCAGGACTCGGCTGTACCTTATAGCTGAGGTTTATGCCATACTGTGAGCCGTCACCGAGAAGTCTCTCGAAATTCGGGAGATCAGTCGGTGTTGAGATTATAAGTATATCCTTTATTCCTGCAAGCATGAGTGTAGACAACGGATAATAAACCATCGGCTTGTCGTATACAGGAAGCAGCTGCTTAGATGTCACCATTGTCAGCGGGTAAAGTCTTGTGCCGGATCCTCCGGCAAGAATTATGCCTTTCATTACAACGACCTTCTTTCTATAATAATTCTACCATTTCGGTACGGTTATTGAAGTCATCAATAACACTTACAATTGTTTCTGATATTTTCTGAGATATATAACTCATATTTCTGCCGGACTCGACTGCTTTCGCAAAGGCTACGATCTCGTATCTTATGCCCTCGCCGTCAAGCTGATAGAAAAACCTTTTATTATCTTCCTGATTTTCATATCTGACCTCAAAATAATCTGTCTTCCACCAGGGGGCAGGAACATAGATATATCCCTTTGTTCCTGTAATTACCAGCTCGCCCTCGGCTTTTGCGCCCTTAGCGACCTTGACTGACGCAACACCTGTGTCATATACAAAATCGATCTTTGTAAATGCATCGATATTTTCAGCCTTGTCCTGGAATAATGTATAAAAGACCTTACTTTTATAATCAGTTCCGAATATCTGAAAAACAGGAAGCATTGCAACAGGTGCCCAACCGCACATACTGTTCCATTTTTTTGACAGGTCTGTTCCTTCAATGGAAATACCGTCTCTCAGACTTGTACATACAGCGTCCACAGAGACTACCTTGCCTATTTTTCCGCCCTTTGCCAACAGGATCAGTCTTTCATAGGCATTGGAATATGCAGTCTTGATAGCGTCCATGAGAATAAGCTTTTTCTCCTCTGCAAGCGCAAAAATCTCTCTGCACTGTTCCTGTGTATAGGCTACAGGCGACTCGCATAAAACGTGTTTACCTGCAAGAAGCGCTTTTTTTGTATGTGCATAATGATTTTCGGGTTTTGATATGATGTATACAGCATCGACTTTTTCCAGCAGCTCGTCGTAATTATCTGTATAAAACAGATCCTTTACCTCAGGCTCTGAACCGGGGTATGCGGCATACACGCCGACTATCTCGACACCGTTTACAAATTTTGCTTCATTAATAAATTTTGTACGGAATACAGCTGTTCCGACAAGACCTATCCTCAGTTTTCTTTTTTCCGCTCTTACCTCTGAGCTTGACACGCCCTGAGTTCGCGGAAGATACACGACCTTGCAGAATTCGTTGAGATAATCGAAATATCCCTCCCAGTCAGAACCGACTGTGAAAATATCAACGCCTAAACGTCTGATATCATCTATCTTCTGACCTTCGTATTCTTCCACAACTATCTCATCAGCAAGACCTGTTGCTTTTACTGCGGCTATTCTTTCCATAAGCGACTGCTGATTATTGATCTTGCCTCTTGTTTTATCATAATCATCAGATGTAATGCCCACGATAAGATAATCTCCAAGAGCCTTTGCTCTTTCCAGCAGACGAATATGTCCATAGTGGAGCATATCATATGTTCCGTATGTAATTACTTTTACCAATATATCATCTCCGTTACTTAGCGTAAGGATATTACAACAGCCCTCTTCTCTGCATATCTTTCAGTGCATTGATAAGTGTTGTATTGTCATCGTGACTAAGACAGCCTATATGACCTACACGGAATATAGTGCTCTTCATATCTCCGCCGTTAGGACATATCCATATATTATAATTATCCTTGAGCTCCATGAATATCTCATAGGCATCTGCATTAAGCGGATGTACAGGAGTTACTCCGTTTGCAGGTGACTCTGAAACGAATTCAAAAGGAAGCTCGCTTATCTTCTTTCTGAAATCCTCTGCCTGTGCGGCAACACGAGCTATCTCTGCATCAGCGCCTCCTGCAGCCTTTATCTCTTTCAGCCTTGCATTTATCTGTCTGAGAATACCGACAGCAGGTGTGAAAGGTGTCTGTCCGCGCTCCATATTTTTAAGTGTATCTGCAAGGTCAAAATACATTGACTTTACCTTAGCATTTGTTACTCTTTCAACTGCACGGGGTGCAAGAACTATCATGGATACGCCGGGAGGGCAGGCAAGCACTTTCTGTGAGCCTGTTATCATTACATCAGCCCCGCAATGCTCCATATCAAAGGGGTCTGCAAGAAATGCAGATACACAGTCACACACATAGAACATATCGTTCTTTTTACAGAACTCACCAAGCATCTCGGAATCATAGAGCACACCTGTAGATGTCTCATCTATATTGACAAGAAGTCCTGTGTATCCCTTGCCGTCATACTCATATAAATGTTCTTTTGTAAGCTTTTTGCCATGCTCTAAATGCAGCACATCATGCGGGATATCATGTATCTCACAGAGCTGTACAAATCTGTGACCAAAGCTTCCGCCGTCAATTACCAGCACTTTATCCTTTGCTGTAAAACAATTCATCACAGTGGCTTCCATTGAGCCTGTTGATGAATTTGTCATAAAAGCTACTCTTGAACCCTTTGGTGCTTTTGCATACTCAAGCATCAGCTTTTCGTTCTCAAGCATCAGTTCTGAAAACTCAGGTGTCCTGAAGTAAGGCACCTGCTCTCCGCCTACAGCACAAACTGCTTCACTGCACATAACAGGTCCTACAGTAAAATTAAGCATTATTCATTTCCTCTTTTCAGTTTATTGAGTAAATTCCACATAAACACTTTTTGTCTGTTTCCCCAGACATATTTCTGATACAGCAGCTTTGGAGAAGGCTTTCTTGCCCATCGGCTGCAAAAATCCTCATATGAGATATCCTTGTTCTCAAGGTCTTTCATACATTCTCCGCGCTGTGGATTATCATCTATTGATTTTCTCATCGGGCTCTGATATTTGAGAGCAGTCTCAAATTCAAGCTCATGTCCGAAGAAATTCTTCCTTGCCTTGTCCCAAAGCTGTCTTCCTTTTTCTGAATTACATACAATAAGGGAAGCGCCGCCGTTTTTGCCGTATAATTCAGGACAGTAGAGATGTACGCCCCAAAGGTCACCAAGGGAGATATCAGCCTGACGCTCAGTTGTTGTAAACGGACATTCATAGCATGAAGGTCTGCTCATAAGATGATCCAGCCATACATACCAGTATGGATTGAACCAGCGGTCCTTTTCCAGTGTCTGACCGTCTTCCAGGATCATAGCCATTTTCTGAAAATCCCATTTAAAAGAGCTTATGCTTTTCTTAAAGCCTTTGCTTCTGTAATCCAGCTTCTTTATATGAGAGCCATACTTATTGAATATATGCTCATCGAGCTTGCGTACATAGTGAGGACTCGGCACACCCTCACATATTACTTCAACAAGCAAAAGGTTTTCCGTATCCTTATTCTGAAGATACGCTTTAAGTCCTGCCACCTGACAAGGAGTTCCTGAAAACAATACCCTTTTTCCTGCTTTCAGATCGGCTCTTATTTTTTTGAACGTATCACCTATCCTGCTCTGAGAATACTTTGATTTGCATATCACAGGGAGCTTTCTGATATCATCTATGCTATAATGGAATACTTCAAGTCCTTTTGAAGCAGCACCGTAAACAACATAATTATCATCGCTGCACCACGCCTGTGCAATAGCTGTAAAAGCTCCGCCGGATGTACTGTGATGACGCACTTTCTTGCTTTTATGATATCCACCAAAAGCGTATTTTGGATCAACAGATGTCTCAGGCATATTATGTGCAGGACAGACCTTATGACAGAGGTCACAGCCTATACACATTGCTTCATCAACAACAGGATAACGAAAACCCTCAGCGTCTTCCTGCATACTCAATGCTTTTTTCGGACATATCTGCACACAGGATTCACAGCCAAAACATTCACTCTTTATTTTTGTTGATAAATAATCCATCATATCACCCATTTTATCGGTCGGATAATAATTCCAACTCTTCCTTTAAAAACTTCTTTGAAGTCTGTCTTGCAGCATCGATATTCCTATGAACGCTGTCATAATCTATATCTTCATTGAAACTTTCTGTTCCTTTGACGAGCATATGATCCGAAAGTCCGAAAAGCTCAAGAAGCTCTTCGATCTTAGTATCGCACTGTTCACGGGAGAACACAACAAATGGTCTGCGATACTGTACGCTGAAGATCATGCCGTGAAAAGAGTTTGTCACAACGTATTCAGCGTGCTTTACAAGCGAGAGAAACTCCTCAACGCCTGCTTCATAGAACATCTGGTGTCCGCGTTCAGCATTGGTCGCACGAAGGCTTATATCGATTATCTTCCAGCCGTTTTTCTCAGCAAGCTTCTCTGCATATTCCGTCATTACGGGATTATAGCGTCTTGCATACATAAGAAGATATTTTTCGGGAATTATCCTGTCCTCTGCTATATGGTCATAATCCTCGTATGTCAGCAGGAGCGTAGGATCAACGACCTTCTGTACAGGGACAGATGTATGTTCCCTGACATAAGGTATCATAAGATTTTCACGCAGTCCGAATGCCTTGAAATTCTGTAAACGCTCATTAAGTATCGGATATGTCTCATCGTTAAAGTGAGGATCACCGAAGCTTGCAGCGTATGCGGCAGAACGGCCCTTCATACAGTCATAGTTTGCATAATAGCCGTCATCTATCCCAAACTCATCAGGGCAGAAAATAGTATCGCTTCCGCAGATAAAACCGCCGATATCATCACCTTCGATAATATCATTGAAGTTGTCTGAGGTATACTTTTTCTTTGTTTTATCAAACTGCTCATTATAAAAGCGGTCAAATTTCTCATAATTGACACGGATAGCAGGCATTGTCAGCTCGCACATCCTGCGTGATTCCTCGTCCTTATCCCACATATTCTCAAATGGGTTGAGCGGATCTTTATCCGCCAGTATATCAGGGCAATAATCCACAAGCTTTGCATGATAGCCGAGCTTACCTATTGCCTGTGTTAAAGCCCATGACTGAAGGGCTGAACCGTAATTTGTGAAATTACAGTAAATATTATAGCTTACGACACCAAAATTCATTTATACATCAATTCCCTCGTTATGATTTTTCATGATCTTCAATAACAGCATTTACAATGTTAGCGTTTGCAGAACGATTGCATAAAAAGCTTTCTTCGATTATCTTTTTACGTACAGGTAAAAGCGGATCTTCATGTTTTTTAAGCATTGTTATATACTTCTCTAATTCCTCCCAGCTATTCGCAATGTAAAGTCCGGGAAGGATCGTTGAAAAAAGCGAACCATACTCACACTCAATCGGACAGTATATCACAGGCTTTCCTGTCATAAAAAACATAGGTATTACCGATGACCTATCTGAGATCATAACATCTGTATCATCAAAAGTCTGTTCTATGCTTTTATTCTTATCTATAGGTATTCCCTTTTTTTCCCATAATGAAAGGATCTCATTCTTTTTGGCTTCATCTAAGATCCCTTTCCTGATGAAGTAATCCCACATCATAGGGTGCGGTCTTACGACAAACTTTGAATTATCCCATTCAAATTCTGTAAGCTGCTTATAATACTCCATAAAATGACTTCCGCCTGTAATTTTGTCATAGCTCCAGCGCGGAGTCCACAGGAATCTTTCATATGAACATTCGCTGTTTAACTGAAGGCATCTTTCAAAAGGAGGATAACCCATGCTTACAAAATTATGGATACCTTTTGGGGAAAAACGCTTCATTCTGCGTATATTCTCTTCCGCACCGCCTTTATCCTCCATAAAACCAAGATATACATCTCTGAAAAAATTTCTCGGATATATAGTTGTTTGTTTTATTTCAGGCGTTGCATATGGGATATAGCATATCTTTGTAAATTTAACGGTATAGTCCGAGCGTAATTTCTTGGAAAGATAATTATTATACGGACGCTGATAGAACAAATACTCAAAGTTTTCATCCTGAATATCAAAATCCTCCGCATTATCAGGAGCAAGCTTGTATTTACCGTTTATACACTGAGAAATAAAGTATTCCTTCTCATCACCGTATTTACATAATTTCAGTTCCTGAATATCGTATTTCGGAACTATGATAAGCCAGGGCTCAAAAGCATCATTCTCGCACATAAGCTTATACACGCCGCTCTGCTTATCCCATAATTCGGGCATCTGAACGAGAAATCCGACCTTTATCTTATCGCCGTTTTTCTTTTTCATATTTTTCCTGATATACCTTGCCGATGCAAGATCAGCTGCATATCTGTATGGAAGCTTTACAGCCTTTTTTAATATACGGATGATCGCTTGTTTTTCCATAAATGACTCCTAAGATCAATTGTGCCTTAAAGTTTTATTGACAAATGTCATGATCTGTCTGCGCTTTATCAGACATATTATTCCGCAGGCAACTATCACCGCATAGCGTATTATTATGAAATCATAAAGTGCCATAACTGCAAAGCATAATGCGCTGAATACAACAAAGAGAATTATAAGACCTCTGATATCCATTGATTTAAGTGAGAAATTCTCTTCCTTAGCTACACTTCTCATCGTGCAGTAATTCATTACAGCAAATATGATATAGCTTGCAAGTGTTGTATATCCTGCTGCGATGTAGCTTACATTTGGTATAAGCAGTGCATTGAGGACAATATTTATGACAGCTGCGCCAACAGACGCATATACAAGTTTGCTTTTCTTTTCATAATAGAACTGTACATTTATGAAAAGCTGAGCATAGAATAAAAGCAAAAGACTTATAGCAACAGGCGGGATTATCCATTTAGCTCTCAGATATCCCTTTCCTGCCATTACCCTGATCACCTCTGGTGCTACCATTACAAGTGCAAGTATCAGTGCAGACATGATCCCTGCGATGCCAAGTGATATCTTTGCATTTTCTTCTTCTTTTCCTATCTTTATCTTCTTATAGAACCAGGGGACATAAGAATTATTGATGGCATTAAGTACAAATGTAAGTATCATTGCCAGCTGATAGGCTACGCCATATTCAGCAGCCTTGCCCTTTCCGCAGTAATGATCTATCATTATGCGGTCGCTCTGATTGAATATCATCTGTGAAAGATAATACGCAAGAAGAGGGATATTGAATTTTAAAGCATAGCTCCAGTACTCTTTATTGAACAGCTTTTTGCCCTTTACGGTACTGTAAATGAATATCACGATTCCGATAGTTATACATACAGCGGCGTGACCGATTATTCTTGCACTGCCTTTTTTAGTTTCATCTGACATGAGTACTGCCAAGACCGATACAGCTGTAGCACCTATTGACATACATAATGTCAGTGCTACAACAGGCTTGTATACATATTCAAATCGTCTGAGACCGCTCCACAGATTTATAGAGTTCATTGCAAACGTTTCAAAAATAAGCAGCATTACAAGCAGCGTTGACATTTTGAACAAGCCGTTCCATAGTGACGCAAACGGCAGGTATATGGCAACAAAAATACAGGTAAGCACGATACATATTCCCTGTATCGATGAAACATATCCTTCACGGTCTTTTTCAAACTTCAGCATAGCAGGAGAAAAAGAACCATACGCAAGGTTAAATGTCAGAATAATAGAGAAAAGACCTGTCCACGATGTATATACGGTCATCTCGCCATACTGAGCCTTCGACATAAGTCGCGTGAACAGCGGCATCGTTATTATTGAAAGACATCTCTGCAAAACGCTGCATATTGTATACGCAGCGGCAGCCTTTGCTGTAAGGGGCAATTCCCTCCATTTGTTTTTAATAAAACCTACAGATAAATTCAAATGATCGATCCTCCCGCTGAAAATCTGTATTCACAGCTATTACTTTTTTACTGAATACCAGGCAAGCTCTTTTATTTCCTCTTCGTCATATCCTACGACTTCTGAAGGAGCTTCTGAGCGCTTATAGCCGTTTTTATCGTAAAATCTTACTGCTCTCGGATTTTTTTCCGAAACGCACCAATATACTGTTTCAAGACCTACTTCATTAAGTCCTGTCTCTATGATCTTCTTCATGCCATATGAAGAAAATCCTTTTCCCATTGCGGCAGTTCTGACTGTGATCGCAAATTCAGCAGACTTTTTTTCCTGATTGATATGTTTAAGGCTTACTGTGCCCATATACTCATCATTATCATCAGCGATCGCAAGGTGCATATCCTTTGATGTATCCTCTGCACTCTTTATAAAAGCGATGCAGTCGTCAATGGTCTTCGCGGCAAAATTTGCTTTAAGACCGCTTGTTACTGACGCATCATGCATCCATTCAAGCATTAACGGTGCATCTTTGACTTCTAATTTACGTAATTTCATAATACCTTCCTTAGCCCTTGAAAGAATTGATAGAATCGATAACAAACTGTATCTGATCGTCAGTCATGCCGTAAAACATAGGCAGACTAAGCTCCGTAGCGCTTATCTCTTCTGCCACAGGAAGCTCGCCCTGACGGATGCCAAGCTCCTTATAGCATTCCTGCATATGCATAGGGATAGGATAATGCTTATTTGTGGAAACGCCCTTATCTGCAAGATATTCAGCAAGAGCGTCTCTCTTCTTTGTTCTTACAGCATAGATATGCCATACAGGAACAGAATAGTCAGGAGTAAAAGGAAGTATCACATCAGGATTGTTTATGCCCTCTGAATAGCACTTTGCTATCCTTCTTCTCTCCTCATTCATTCTGTTGAGGTGAGGAAGCTTTGCAGCAAGAAAAGCTGCCTGAAGCTCATCAAGACGTGTATTGTTTCCCTGATATATATGATGATATTTATAATCAGAACCGTAATTTCCATAAGCTCTGATCTTATCAGCAATTTCCTTGTTATTTGTTACTGCAGCACCTGCATCTCCCAGAGCACCCAGATTTTTGCCGGGATAGAAGCTGAATCCGGCTGCATCACCGAAACTTCCGATGACCTTGCCCTTGTAAAGTGCTCCATGTGCCTGTGCACAGTCCTCTATGATATAAAGGCCATACTTCTTAGCAATCTCCATGATAGGATCCATATCGCAAGCCTGTCCGTAAAGATGAACAGGCATGATAGCCTTTGTCTTTTCTGTGATCTTCTCTTCGATCTTTGCAGGATCTATAGTATATGTATTTATATCAGGCTCTACAAAAACTATATCAGCACCGACATATGTTACTGCAAGAGCTGTAGCGATAAATGTATTTGACGGAACGATGACCTCATCGCCTTTGCCTATACCTAAAGCCTTTAATGCAAGCATCAGTGCGTCAAGACCATTGCCGACACCGACACAATACTTGCTGCTGCAATACTCTGCAAAAGCCTTCTCAAAGGCTTCATCCTCTTTTCCCTCTATATACCAGCTTGCATTGTATACTCTCTCAAAAGCTGCTCTGAGTTCAGTATCAAGCTCCTTTTCCATAGGCTTAAAGCTAACAAACGGTACATTCATCACGCATTCTCCTTCTTTGACTTTACAAATCTGATAAATTCATCATAATCCCTTATGTAATCGCTCTCGTCATATAATTCTGATGCAAGAACGAGCAATACTGCATCGGGAGAAAAATCAAACATCTCTCTCCACATATCATTTGATACATACAGCCCCTCATACGGCTTTTCCAGCGGAACTACCTTCTTTTCCTCACCATTATCAAGAAGTATCTTGCATGAGCCGTGTATACAGATCAGTATCTGTTCAAGCTGCTTGTGAGCATGAAAACCTCTTCTCACGCCCTCGCCTGTGTCATACATATAATATACTCTCTTTATTTCAAAAGGGATATCCTTATGCTCTTCAAGAGCGACAAGCTGTCCTCTTTCATCGCCGTGCGGCTGAAAAACATACTTAATTACCTGCATATTGTCTTACCTTCTTTCATGATCCGACTGATCTCCTGCTGATCCCCAGCGATACGTGCATTTCTTTCCTTAACATAGTTTCTGTTTGACATCATCTGAGGGAAATACCTTATAAACAGCGGTATTCTCTCTGATTTTGAGCTTGTTTTATCAAGCTTTATCTGGTAATCGAGAAGCTTTTTCTCTGAGCTGCTAAGCATATCCCTATGTCTTATACGCTCATCTGCATTGTAATTCTGCATATCCTTCTTTAGCAGCGGATGTATCGCAGCCTTTCCCTTTGCAGAAACACCGCCGTCCTCATACCATATGGATATTATATCATAAGCCATACAGAGCTTTCCCTGCTGAAGATACTTAGTTATGAAAGGACCGTCCTCCCATAAGACATATTTTTCATCAAAATAGCCTATCTTTTCAAGTATCTCTCTTGAAAAAGCCAGTGCACTTCCTGATGCCATATCATAGAACCTGTTGAGGATAAGTGCCTTATACTGTGATTTAGCTGTCGTAAGCTTTCCGAGCAGCTTTCGCTCCTCATAATGCGGCAGCATATACAGCGGCTGATAATCTCCGCTGTAGAGCAGTCTTGAAGTTGCCACAAGAGAAGCATTCTCTTTTTTGAATACCTCTGCAAGCTTGCTTACAACATCTCTTGTAAAGAAAACATCTCCCGCTGAAACATTAGTAACATAATCGCCTTTAGTAGTCTTATAGCCTGCATTGAGATTGCGTACAGTGCCAACATTCTCAGGCTGTCTGACTATCCTGAAATCAACTCTGTCATTGCCGTTTTCTTTAACGTATGCATTTATCTCATCTTCCGGAAAGTTCGGAGAGCCATCATCACATATTATATATTCTATCCTCGGATAATCCTGTTCAAGCACCGAACGGATAGTTTCATAGATACGATCGAATTTTTTATATGTTGCTGTAACAACCGTTATCAGCGGATATTTCTCTTCATTGTTCATTTATGCATTCTCCTTTTAACATTGCACGAAGCATTCTTAACTGATCCTTGTCATCCATTTTATCACACACAAGAAGTGCTGAAGGAATACCGAAAACAAGGATGTTTGCACCTGCATTATCGAGTGCATAAAGCTTAAACAGATATACAAAGAACAGCATAGCCAGTACTGCTATAGTACAATATACCTTTTTGGAACGGTTTCTGAAAACTGCCATTGCAAACATATTCAGATAACCTGCAAACAATAATATCGAACCTACTATGCCAAATCTCCACAGACACTGTATATATCCCGAATCTATTCCTCTGTAGCCCGCAAGGACCTCAGGAGATCCGCAGTCGCCGAGAATATAGTTTGAAGGATATACGATATCTGCCTCTAATATCTCAGAATATACTCCGACCTTTTCACCTGTTTTAAGGTATGTCAGTGTATCCTCAAATCCCTTTGTAAGCCACTCTGCATTCTTTTCCGGAAGGAATGAGAATATCGCTATAACAACAACGACAGCTGCAACTCCGCCGAAAATATAATACGGAGTTTTTCTTGGTGTAAAGTAGAAAGCCAGTACAACTGCAAAACCTACCAGTGCAAGCACAAGGCCTGTTCTCGCGTTAAGCAGCGGTATTATCAGCAGCAGCACTGCAAGCAGCTTATAGATGTTTTTATTTTCACTGACACCTTTAAGGAATACTATCGTTATAAGTATAGAAACTATATATCCGAAAAGGTCAAACAGATTTCGTGCAAGTCCGTACATACGCGTGCTGCCAAATCTCAGAAAGTCTTTTATTCTGCTTTCATCAGCATCACGCAGCATAATGTCGATAAATTTTTGTCTGATACCCGGAGAAGCAAGTGCCAGCAGTACACAGCCAAGCTGTAACAGGCTGACGTAAAGCAGCATTTTTTCTATATCGCCATAGCTGATCTTTTTTACATTCATAAGAAATACCATTACAAGGCAAAGAACTGCTGCATGGAACAGCGGAAGCACTGACGAAAAGAAATTGCCCATATATGCACTTGTTTTCGAAGGATCAAGTGTCGAGTGAAGCAGTGCCGATAACAGCAGATAAAACACAAACGGCATAAATCCTGCGAAAATAAGCAATATCCTTTTATTAAAAATTATTTTCTGATACTTATATACCAAAAATCCAAAAACTGCAAAATCTGCCAGCAAAATAAGCTTGAATGTACCTACTCCTATGATGTTTGGCTGGAATATTGCCATGAACAGGTATATAACAATGCATATTTTCTGCGTAATACTCAAACATTTCATATTCTTACGGTCCTGCTTCGGATCATACGTATCCGAAAATTACTTTTATTACAAATAAAAAAGAGCTCTCTTTTTTACCCTTGCATATTTTTCTGTCAGCGATAAGTCCAAGCCTTTTCTTCAGGCTTTTTCTGTAATACGCAAATTCCTCAAGATATTTTCTCTCAGGGAATTCTTCATCAGGAAAGTTCTCAAGCAGCATCTCTGCACATTCCTGACGGTTGTTTTTTGTTACACCTCCAACAAATCTCTTGATCCTTTCACTTAATGATCTGTCAACGATACCTATTGTATTATTCTCATGTATCCTGTAAAGGATATATGCATTTTCGTCAAAAATGACCTCTCCTGCTATCATTGCAACATGAAGCACCCATGAGTCATGGCATCTGAGATCAAGATACTTCTTTGAAGGCATTTTCTTATCGGTAATGACCTTTGCAAGGGCATAGTTCATTACCATAGTACAGCCGTATATCTCATTTTTTGTAACATGACCGACAATTGAAAGATCAGGAGTCTCAGTAAAGCGTATACCCTCGTTATTTCCGTTCTTATAGATATACTGATTAGAACAGTAGAGAACAGGCTTATCAGTTTCACCGACCTTTTCGGCAGCAGCTGAAAGCTTATCCTCAAGCCATATATCATCCTGATCTGCAAAAGCGTAAAAATCGAACTTTTCCTCTTTTTTCACAACATTCACAAGAAGCTTCATAAAGCTTGCACCGGGACGAAGGTTTTTATTATCATTCATAAAATGAATGCAGGAATTGCTTTTCATATACTCCCTGATGATCCCGACAGTGCCGTCCTTTGAGCCGTCATCACGGATATAAAGCGTAATATCTGCGTTTTTCTGGTTAAGTATGCTGTCTAACTGCTCTCTTATAAATTTTTCACCGTTATAGGTGCTCATAAGAACTGCAATACGTTTATTAAGCATTAGCTCATTCCTTTCAAATCATATGATGCTGTTATTCCCAGCCTGCGATCATTCGCTTGTACATCTCAGCAAGCTCATACTCTGAACTCCAGCCTAACTGTCTTAACTTTTCAGCTGACAATCTGAGGTTTGTATCGGCTGCATAGCCGTATTTAAGGCTGTCCTCAGGTATATCGAATACTACCTTTGACTTTCCGCCCGATATCTCACGGGCAACAAGCTCAGCCATTTCTCTTATCCTCATGCTGTTTTTCTCATTTGCAACGTTATAAGCTTCACCTGCACCGCCTTTTGTCATAAGACAGAGCAGAGCACCAACAACATCAGCTGTATAGCAGTAATTTCCAACGGAATTACCCTGTGTGTGCATAACGATGTCTTCATTTTTCATCGCACTCTTTACGAAAGAAGCAAATACTCTTGTCTCTTCCTTGCTTACGCCTGCTCCGAAGGTCTGGGCAAGTCTTGCTATGCGTATCGGCATAGCATACTCCTTGGCATAAGCGCTGCACAGGCATTCAGCCGCTCTTTTTCCCTCAGGATAGCAGCTTCTTACCTTCATTATATCAACATATCCGTATTTTTCTTCAGTTATAGGGTTCTGATCAGCCGCTGTATTTCCGTACATTTCCATCGAAGATACATAGACGAAGCCCTCTACTCCTGCATTTTTTCCGAGACGGAGCACATTATCCGTACCCTTTACCATAGTAAGGAATGTCTCAACAGGATATGTTACCATCTGCTTTGAAGCGGTAACACTTGCACAGTGAACTATATAATCTATAGGAATATTTATCTCAGGAAGCTCCTGAACATCGCCCTCGATAAATACAAGGGCATCGCTTTCTTTCTCTTCCTCAAATATGCTCTCTGCCTTTTCACGGCTTCTTATAAGAGCAGCGACCTTGATATTGAGACCTTTTTTTGCACTTACGTAAAGAACTGTCTTTACGAAATTCATTCCGATAAGTCCTGTAGCGCCTGTTACAAAAATGGTCTTGTCTCTGAATTTATCCCATTCGATATAATCTGCCGAACCTATCTTATCAAAGTCTTCTGTCATTATTGCATTATTTTTCAAAATGTCCTCCTCACGAACAGCGTGTCACAGCAGATATTATAATCCGAATATCTGCGAGTTTTCTCTCGCATCGATGATTGCGCGGAAAATATAGAAATCCGAAGGTGTTGTGATCTTGATATTTTCAACAGGACCTTCAACGGTATATAATTTATATCCGTAATACTGCATCATGGAAGCAGAATCGATAAAGTCCATCTTGCCTTCCTTCTGAGCTTTTATATGCGACTCATATATATCCCCGAGCCTGAAGCACTGCGGTGCTTTGGCGATCTGGCACTGGCTTCTTGGAAGTATCTGACCTACACAGCCGTCTCCGCTCATAAGAGCAACTGTCTCAATAGCAGGAGATACTGTAATGGCATTTCCGTTTTTATTTGTACTTTCAACACATTTCTCGATTATCTCATCATTGATAAGAGGGCGAACTCCGTCATGGAGAAGCACAACCGAATCCTCAGGGAAAAGCTCCTTTGCCTTGTCAAGTCCCTTAAAGATAGACTCCTGACCGCTTTCACCGCCTGGGATAACAGCGCTGACCTTTTCAAGCTGGAATTTCTTTATAAGGTCATTTGTATATGGTATCCAGCTTTCAAGCATGACAAGTATGATACCGTCTATATGGCTGCTCTTTTCAAAATGCTCAAGAGTGTGGATAAGTATCGGCTTTCCGTGAAGCTCAAGAAACTGCTTTGGCTTTGTTTTAGTGTTCATTCGCTGACCAGTTCCGCCAGCAAAAATAATTGCTATATTCATACATTATCCTCTGCTCTCATTAAAATCCAGTTTAAGACAAAGATGTTTTTCTCTGTCTTTTACATCAGGGATCTTCATATAATCACCATACATTGTCTTGAGGTAAGTATCCATATCGTTATAAACGAAAATGGTCTTATCCTCAAAAGGAGTTGTTTTAAGCGGGAAGAAGATATCCTTGCGGTATATCTCGCCGAAATACTTTTTTCTTCCTGCCGCAACAGTAAGATGATTGCTCTTTTTTCCCTTTATGAAGTTATCAAATATCTTGAACCATTTCTCACATGATAAAAATGAAAAAAGCTTTCCTGTCAGCATACGAAGCTTATAGTAATTCTTTCCGTCAGAAGACATCATGAATTCTTCAAGGTACTTGCTCTTATACTGATTCCAGTAAACACTGTAGGATATAAAGCGAAGCATATCTGCTATAAAGCCCTTTGCTTTCTGCATTAAAACGCTGTCGGGCGCATAGTCGATAGGGGTTATATCCATATAAATACCTGTCGGGTACGGAGAAGCATAATCTATCATATTCAAAAGAGTTGTGTTCTTTTTCATAAGACGCATTACAAAGCAATTAGCACCATCCTTGTATCCTGGTGCTAAAAGATCATACTTATCCCCCATCTCATCCTTGAATACTTTTTTGAAAAGTTCATAATCCTTTCTGGTGAGATTGAGATCCATATCGTCATCCCACGGGATAAAACCCTTATGGCGTATTGCACCCAATGCTGTACCGCCGCCTGCAATAGGCTTTATGGAATGTTTTCTGCATACAGTATAAAAATCCTCATACATCTCAAGAATTACCTGATGCATTTTACGGATATCCTCATCTGTCATCTCATAGAGATTTGTGCTTTTGCTGCTCAAAGAAGCGTAATTCTTTTTCAGTTTTATCATAATTTCACCACCATTAAATCAGTCCTCAACGATCTCCATAATCCCTATCGAGCGGTTCATCATAAAAACGACCCTTTTGCCGCCGAATGCTACCGCAGGAGCAAGAGGAACGATCACCTTGAATTTTTTCTTTTCAAGCTCTTCTATATCCTTTTCGATATCACTTGACCTATAGCAGATATGATAAGGCGTAGGTCCTACTTTTCCGAGGACAAAATCAGCAGGTGCTTCGCCCTCGCCGTTAGGAGCAACAAGCTCTATACAATAACCGTCATTCTCTCCGAACTGTATATAGATGCTGCGGTCATGGTCGTTGAATAATTCACCGAAGCTGAAGCCAAGCTCTTCAAAAGCCGCCCTTGCCTTTTCAATATTTTTTACAGCATAGCCAATATGATCGATTCTCATTTCTTTTCTCCGTTAAAAATAATTTCTGAGTAACTCTCAACCTTTTCATAACCCTTGCTGATGTCATAGCTGTAGGTCTTGCCGCTTTCATCTTCAGAAACGACAGTAAAGCCAAGCTCATCATACTTCTTTATGACAGGAACATTCTTCTTTGTAGGAACAAATATGCCCACAAGCTTTCCGGCCTTTCCGCCATAATATCCGACAATTGAAGACATTATGACATTTTCAAGCTTTCTGCCCATAACTCGGCAGCTCATAAGGAACGTATCAATACAAACGTCATTATTCATTCTTTCACAGATAACAACGCCTACAAGTCCGTTATCTCCGAACTTATCAGAAGATGACACAGTAAAGATATCAAATCTCTCATCACCTGACATATCAGCGATCTCTTTCTGTGTATATCTTTTGGTAGTAAGATTGAACTGATTTGTCTTGCTGCAAAGCTGATGTACTCTTTCAAGCTCTTCATCACGCATAAGATGTATGTCTGCTCTCATTTCGAGTACCTTTATATAGTCATCAAGGTCAAGGGATGTGCTCTGTATAGCCTTTCTCTTAGCCTCTGTCTGATACATCTGAGTTTTTGCCTTATCCTCATCTGTGAGTGAAAGCGCTCTGAAAGCTTCCTCATACAGTTTTTCGGCTGTATTTATAAGGTCTGTCGTATCCTCAGGAAATTCATGGATAAGAACATCAGGACACTGTCCGCTTACGACCTCTCTCTCAACAGGATTATCGTCGATAAAAACAAACGAACCCTCTGTGAGATTGAGCTCTGACTCCATCTCCTTGATATTTGCAGCCTTGTTATTCCAGTTTATCTTTTCAGAAACGAAAGAGTCCTTTCTGAGAAGCATATGAGGATGATTTTCTATGGCTTCCATAGCATCCTCAGCATTATTCTTGGAATTAATAGCAAGAAGGATGCCGCGCTTCTGCATTTCCATAAGTCTGAGCTGAAAGTCGTAATAACGTGCACCCTCTTTATGCTCTGACAGCTCAATACCGTTCACGCCGTCTTCACCAATAACTCCGCCCCATAGAGTGTTGTCAAGGTCAAGGGCGATTATCTTTTTCCTGCTCTCAAAAGCGGCAGACAATGCCTTGCTTATCTCATCGACAACAGCAGTGATACCGACCTTTGAGTATGGCATACTTCCCATATACCACATTTTATTTGAATAGAAATTGTTTCTGCCCTCGTCAAGTATCCTCTGAAGGATATCCAGGACAAATACATTCTTTTTGCTTTCAGCTAAAGACTGGACAAACTGATACCACTCATTATCCCACTCAATATAGTACTTACGCTCTGAGTATGTTCTTATCTTTGATTCTCTGAAGTCAACAGTTGAAACAAAGATTGGGATATCGCCGACAGTTTCTGTAAGCTTTTCTATAGCGCTGTGCCAGAGAGCTATGCGCTGTGAAAGCTCATCGCCTGATCTGAGACTTCTGAACTCAGTACCGTCAAGCAGTACCACAATAGCCTGCATATCTCCGGAATACAGAGCAGAACCGCTGTTCAGAACATCTGTGATCCACATATCAAAGCCATCAGGAATGTAAACATTATATTTTTTTCTGAGTTTAGCTGCGACCATATCAACGGTCACATTGGATAAAATTGCAATATTCTTCTTATCCATGTTCAATTAACCCTGAACCAGATCAAACAGATCCTGAAGAGTCTTTACTCCGCCAACCTTTTCGATCGGGATAGAAACGTCAAATTCGTCCTCAAGATCCATGAGAAGACCCATCATAGCCATAGAATCCCAGGGCTCATACTCTTTATACTGTGTATCCATTGATATCTCATCAACTTCAACCTCTAATGATTCTGCAACAACATTTAAAAATTTCTCTTCCATTTTGATCTCCTTATCCTCAGAAAGCCGCTTTCTTAGCAGGCACTCCGATAACCTTTAATCCATCTTTTACTTTAGACATTACTGTGCTTCCTGCACAGATAAATACATCATTTCCGACCTTTGCGCTCGGAACAGTCCTTGCGCCGCTTCCCATAAATACTCTCTCACCAAGCCTGCACATACCCGTAACATCGCAGTGTGCGCTGATAGTACAGTATTCGCCAAGATGTGAGTCGTGAGCAACTGTTGAATGCATATTGATTATACAGCCGTCGCCTATCTCTGCATTATCCGAAATTATAGAATAGGGATATAATATAACAGCCTTGCCGAGTAAAGCAGACTCTGCAACGATAGAAGTCGGATGAACTATATTTACAAATACAGCGCCCTTTGCCTCCATTTTGTCAATGACCATCTTTCTTACTGCACTGTTGCCTATACAGCATACGAATTCGTCGTCTTTCTGAGGAACATAGCTGTCTGTACTTCCGACTACCGTCACATCGCATCTTAACCCGTCAAGAGCGTTCTCATTGTCATCAAGAAAGCCTTTTATATTCCACTTTGAAGATACCTTGTTGATATCCTTTGCCCACTGAAGGACCTCTC
>Ga0256871_1000206_pt1 | contig 21426 bp, 18 predicted proteins | sample RumenRJG_07RNA_FD_185439 | JGI IMG/M metagenome (GOLD analysis project Ga0256871, IMG submission 185439) | Metatranscriptome of bovine rumen microbial communities from Lethbridge, Alberta, Canada - Rumen RJG_07 (Metagenome Metatranscriptome) | ecosystem: Host-associated > Mammals > Digestive...
CTCTTGGTTGCGGGGAGAGGACTTGAACCTCCGACCTCCGGGTTATGAGCCCGACGAGCTACCAACTGCTCTACCCCGCGATATCGTGGTGCCGGAAACCGGGGTCGAACCGGTACGAGAATTACTTCTCACGGGATTTTAAGTCCCGGGCGTCTGCCAATTCCGCCATTCCGGCTAAAACAATGGCTCCGAGGGTGGGGCTCGAACCCACAACCTACCGGTTAACAGCCGGTTGCTCTGCCATTGAGCTACCTCGGAAAAACCTGTCCCGTTTTCGCGACTTCTTTAGTATACGCTATTTCCAGGACATTGTCAACAACTTTTTTTATTTTTCTGTTGTTCATGTCTCCGGACTTAGGTCACAAGAGATATGGTACCACACCCCGGCCTTATTGTCTACTCCGAATCCATATTATTCTTTACGATTTCAATTTTCTTCCTGTACTTCTCCGCACTTTGAGGAAGTCCCACAGCCTCAAAGACCTGAGCCAGCTCCTCCATTACCTGAATGTTGCTAGGGCTGTACTGCAACGCTGTCTTATAATCTGTAATAGCCTCCTCGGCGTTGCCCAGGGAACTTTCTGCAACAGCCAGATAATACCAGAGAGGCCACCACTTGCTGTAAGCCCCTTCCGTATATCTGAGGAGAATGTCCCTTCCGTTCTGAAAATCTCCCCTCAAAATATCGTTGCAGGCCTCTTCAATTACCACCGGATCCTCAAGGGAATCCAGCCTTTCACTGATCTCTTCCCTCATTGATTCTGCATCCTCACCGGTCCTGGAGCCAGACAGCTCAAGGAAGGTCTGCCAAGTGAGCTGAGCTTTCTTGTAGAGGCCCAGGTTTGCATATGAATAACCAAGGAAATAGTAGCCCATATCAAAGTCCTGGTGAATCATTGTAAGCAGCTCAAATACCTCGATGGACTCAGCCTTGAAGCTTCCAACATAATCTTCATCATCGTTTTCCAGGGAATACGCATCTGTGAGAGCTCTTCCATAAAAATAAAGGGCATCCCTGTTTTCAGGTTCCATCATGAGCGCAGTTCTGAAAAACATGGCACCGATTTCGTAATTGCCTGAAGAAGACATCTTGACGCCTTCAGCGATCATTGCTTTTACAGCATTGTCACCAAACACTTTTTTAATGAACTCAAGGTACTGGCTCTTGAAAGGAAAATCCGGATCTCCTCCCAGCACTCTTCCCATATTAACTGCTATGGTCCTTGTGGTCAGTTCCTCTCCCTGGCCAGCACTAATAGGAACAGGAACCTTTTTCATCACCTGTTCAAGGCCCATAGAGCTGAGAATATCATCCTTCAGCTCATCAAAAAGAGCTCCCTCGTTGAGTTTCCTCAGGAATCTGGCAACTCTGTCTTTTTCCTTTTCCGGCTTTGGGGCTTCATGTTCTGTACCTGCAGTCCCGTTCAGATTATTTGTCTTGTCAAGCTTAATAATCTCTGTCACTTAAAGCTCCCATCCTTTTCTGTCGAACTTCTTTACATCTTCAGGGCTCATGCTGTTCTCAAGATCGTCGTGGATAACATCCATGAGTACCTGTAATTTCAACGTTTCATTGCTGCTGTCATACTGACCCTGAGCATATGCATATAAGATTCTGTACAAATTTTCCTTAATACCAGTTTTCTTCATCAGGTCGTTTCTGTAAATGAATTCAGTAAGTCCCTGGAAAAAAGTGTATGGTTTTACGGAAGTGTCGCGGAAAATCCTTGGAAGAGACTGTGCGAAGTCTTCTGTTCCAGTGTATAGTCCCGTGACCCTGGCAATATCCTTGATTTTTATGAGCTCAGGTGCAGGCATAAAATCATTTGCAATCACCTGATAAGGCGCCCTGCTGTTGTAAACGTAGCCGAATTTATCAGCCTCTTCCCTGAGCAGCGTCCCCTTTCTCAGATTGAGAATCCTGATGTTCAAAGTGGCTGTCCCAAGGCCGTAAGCCTTGTTGAAAGTACGCTGGAACTGCTGAGGTGTGTCAAAAGGAAGGCCTGCTGTTATATATGCATTAACCTTGACTTCTGACATCTGCAGAAGTTTGCTTACGTTGTACATCAGCTGGTAAATATTTGCCTTTCTCCCTGCCGCATCAAGAGCTTCCGCATTGGTGCTCTCAATATCCATATTGAATTCAAAGAGCCCTTTCCTTGCACCGGAAAGCAGGCGCACCGTCTCTTCATCCAGATAATCTCCGTTTACGTCAAATATGAATTTTGTCACACCATTGTCGTTGCTGATCAGGTAATCCCAGATTTTATAAGCCCTGTCAACATTATAGTTAAACCACTTCTCAACGAAGGTCACGGATTTAACTTCCTTTATCAGGAAATACCTTAACTCCGAACATACTCTTCCCAGCGGAAGAGCGCTAATGGACCGGTCAGGCAGAACCTGGGCATAAGCACATCTGTCTGCATCGCCTCTGAAAGACTGGTAGTAAACCTGATCTCTGGCCGTAAGTTCCTCCTGTTCATATGGAAAAGGAATTTTATCGTAGTCCATATTTTCCGGGAAGTCGTTAACATAGATTTCATCGTTCTCCCTGTATGCCAGCCCTCCGATCCTGTCGAAATCGAAGCTGTAGGTGAGAAGGGCTTTTACAAACCTGAAGAGTATCATCTCCCCATAGCCTCTGAAAACAAAATCTACCTGAGGATGGTCTTCCATATACTTTCTGGTGCCGAAGCTGACTTCCCTTCCTCCCAAAATGATGTTCACCACAGGCATGGCTTTTTTTACCAGCTCCGCGATGTTGTCTATCCTGGAGGAAATAGCCATATTTGTATGGAAATAAACGATATCGTAATCGCCTCTCACAATATCGTCATAGATTTCGCTGGTGGTCATTTCCCGGGGATATTCTTTTACAGAAACGTCAGCCGGAGAACCTTCCACTGCACTGTAAAGGTTCTTCAATGCCAGTTTGCTGTGAATACAATCATTTTCAATCGTAGTCAGAAGAAGTCTCATCGTCTTACCTACATCCTTTCAGGAGCTTCAATGCCCAGAAGTCCCAGGCAGTTCTTTATTACAATTCTGGAAGCGTCAACAAGTGCCAGCTTTGCCAGCTTCTCGTCTTCATTGTCAACCAGTATGTGTTCATCATGGTAGAACTTGTTAAAGCTCTGAGCCACATCTACAAGGTGTCTTGTCAAAATTGAAGGCTCATACTTTTCGGCTGCATCTCTGATAACCTCAGGAACTCTGGACAGATCTTTTACAAGCTGATAAGCGCTTTCAGATGTGAGATAGCCGTAATCTGCCGCACCGCCGCTTCTCATTTTTTCCAGATCAGCCTCTCCCGCCTTTCTCAGAACGCTGCAGGCTCTCGCATGAGTATACTGTACATACGGGCCTGTTTCTCCATCGAAGTTTGTTACGTTGTTCCAGTCGAAAACGTAATCCTTGATTCTGTTGTTGGACAGTTCCTGGAAAATCACAGCTCCTATGCCTACCTGGCGGGCAACTTCATCTACGTCGATGCCTTCTGTGTTTTTCTCTGCGATTATTTCCCTGGTCTTTTCAACAGCAGTCTTCAAAACATCTTCCAAGAAAACCACCCTTCCGTTTCTGGTTGACATGGTTCCCTCAGGAAGGCTTACCAGGCCAAATGGAACGTGAACGCAGTCTTTCTGCCAGTCATATCCCATAAGCTGCAGAACAGCCTTCCACTGCTGGAAATGAAGATTCTGCTGAGATGCTACTACATATATGCACTTATAGAAATCATATGTCTGCTTCCTGTAAATGGCAGCAGCAATATCCCTTGTGGCGTAAAGGCTGGATCCGTCAGATTTCTGAATAACTGCCGGAGTGCTGATTCCCATAGATTCCAGATCTACAATTTGGGCGCCCCTTGATTCCTGAAGAAGTCCCTTTTCTTTCAGCTCCTCTATAACGGCAGGCATTTTGTCTGAATAGAAGCTTTCGCCAGCGTAGGAATCGAAGGTGATTCCCAGCATGTCGTAAACCCTGTTGAACTCCTTAAGTGACAGTTCACGGAACTTTTTCCAGAGCTGAACCTCTTCTTCATTGCCAGCTTCAAGTTTTGCAAAAGCTTCCCTTGCCTTTTCGTCCAGAGTCGGATCTTTCTCAGCTTCTTTATGGAATCTCGTATAGTAGCCCAGAAGAGTCTTTATTGGATCCTTTGCCAGTTCGTCGTGATTGCCCCACATTCTGTATGCAACAATCATTTTTCCGAACTGTGTACCATAATCTCCCAGATGGTTGATTCTTACCACATTATAGCCGGTCTCATCGTACAACTTGTAGATGGCATTTCCAATAACTGTGCTTCTTATGTGACCAATGTGGAACGGCTTGGCAATATTCGGTGATGAATACTCAACGATTACTGTCTTTCCATGACCCACATCTGAGCGTCCAAAATCGTCTTTTTCCTTCAGGACTTCTGAAACCACCTGTCCGGCCACCTGTTCTCTGCTGAGGAACATGTTAACGTATGCATTGACCTGTTCCACTTTTTCGAAAAACGGTGAACCTGCAATTCTTTCTGCCACGTCAGCGGCGATGAGTGGAGGTGCCTTTCTCAGTGTTCTTGCCAGCTTGAAGCACGGAAAAGCATAGTCTCCGTGACTGGTATCTGCAGGAATCTCTATCATTCCCTCGACTTCTTCATCTGTCAGTCCAAAGGCTGGATCATTCAGCTCCCTTGCAATTTGTTTCTTGAAATCTATCATTTGTCACTCCGATACAAATCTTCTTCTGTCATCAGCGGAATTCCGGCTTTTCTAAGCTCTGCAGCAAAAATTCCGTCTCCCGGCACAGTTGCTCCTGTAAAAGTTCCATCGTATATGGCCGTAACGCCACAGGAAGGGCTCCTGGCTTTCAGTATAGCTCCCTCTATGGACTCTCCTTTAGCCTCTGCAGTCTCCTTGGCCAGCTTCAAAGCTCTTTCTGCACCGGCCCTGAAGTACTCAGTCAGATCTCTGCCTGCCCTGTCAATTACTCGTCCATTTTGCTGTTCAGCCGGGTCTCTGGGAGCTTTAAGGCCTCCCTGGGTCTCCGGGCAAACGGAAACGAAGCTTTTATCCCGGAGAAAATCAATGACTTCCCCGCACCGGCTGTTTCCTCCATTGTATTTGCAATTAACTCCAAGAAGGCATCTGCTTACGATATACATTTTACTCCTGTCCTCCCGGACTTTTTCCGCCATGTAATATTTCTGAAATTTTATTTTTTCTTAAGCTCTACTATGGTCACTCCTTCTCCCCCCTGGTCATAAGGAGCAGCCTTAATGCTTTTCACCAGCTTGTTCCGCCGGAGTTCTTCTCTCAGTCCCTTCTGAAGGATGCCCTTGCCACGTCCGTGTATAATGCTGACTCTCCCAAGGCCTGACAGGCTTGCATCATCTATGTACTTTGCAACTTCTACTGATGCATCATCCAGGTTCTTTCCTATTACATTCAGCTCAGGGCTGATGCTTCTGGCCTTGCTGGATGATATTCTGGAATAGGCTTTTCTCTTCTGCCTTTCTTTATTGCCCTGAGGCATGCTTTCCAGGATTACCAGGTCTTTTGCATTTACTGTCATCTTAAGGGCTCCGGCCTTCACCGTTACGTTTCCATGGCTGTCTGCTTCCGACTGAACTTCTCCGTTCTGCTGAAGGGAAAGGATTCTTACCAGTGTGCCCACCTTAAGATCTTCCGGGTTTGCACCCTTCTCCCTTCTGACAGTTTTTTTAGGAGAATCATGTTTGCTGGCAGCTTCTTTCAGCTTCCTTCTGCTGTCGGCAACTGCTGCAGTTCGATGGCCCTTATCCCTGTCTTTAGAGGCTTTCAGCTCTTTGCTTACCTGTTCAACCTGATTCTGGGCGTCCTGAATGATTCTTAAGGCTTCCTTCCTTGCTTTATCAAGGATCTTTTCTTTCGAAAGCTTTATCTGGTTTGCTTCCTCGTCGGCTTCCCTGAGTCTCTCTTCTGCTCTGGCCTTTATTTTTCTTGCCTGTTCTATCTGAGACTCTGCCTCTGCCCTTCCTTCCTCAACCTTGGAAACCGCATCTTCAAAGCTCAGCTGGTTCTCATCCAGAAGCTCCGCTGCTCTTTCTATAACAGATTCCTTTAGGCCCAGCTTCCTGGAAATCTCAAAAGCATTTGATCTTCCAGGCAGTCCTGTTCTCAGCTTGTAGGTAGGAGAAAGGGTTTCAATGTCGAACTCCATGGATGCGTTTTCCACACCCGGAGTAGAAAGTGCATATTTCTTCAGCTCAGTGTAATGAGTGGTTGCAACAGTCATCACGCCCTTGCGCCTCAACTCTTCTATAAGGGATATGGCCAGCGCTGCTCCTTCTGATGGATCTGTTCCCGAACCCAGCTCGTCCAGAAGAACCAGGGTTCCCGGTCCTGCCTGCCTGATAATCTCTGAGATGTTTTTCATGTGAGCTGAAAAAGTACTGAGGCTTTGCTCAATGCTCTGCTCGTCTCCAATATCTGCAAAAACATCCTGGAAAACCGGTATTTTGCTTTCCGGAAGACATGGAACATGAAGACCTGTTTCAGCCATCAGCACGAACAGTCCTATGGTCTTTAATGTTACGGTTTTTCCCCCGGTATTGGGGCCGGTAATCAGAAGTGTATTGTAATTTTCTCCCAGGGAAACATCTATAGGTACGACTTTTTCCGGATCAATCAGCGGATGTCTTCCTTTTACTATCGAAAGACTTCCATCGCTGCTGAGTTCTGGCTCATATCCGTCCATTTCAACAGAAAGCCGCCCTTTTGCATTAATCACATCCAGCTCTGTCATGAGATTCTGATTGTTCAGCAGCTGGTGATAGTGCTCAGATACCTGGTCTGTAAGAACCGCCAGTATTCTGCGGATTTCCTCTTCCTCTGCCAGCTCCAGTTCCCTGAGCTGGTTGTTCATGGTAACTATTTCCTGAGGTTCGATAAAAAGCGTAGAACCGCTTTGAGACTGGTCGTGGACAAGTCCCGGAACTGAAGAAGCGTACTCCCTCTTTACCGGGACTACGTATCTGCCGTTCCTGACTGTGACTATAGAATCTTGAAGACTTTTCTGAAGAGTTCTGGAACTTGTGTATTTATAGAGTCTGCTCTTGATGGATTCGTTTTTGTTCCTTATATCTCTCCTTATCCTCTTCAGCTCAGCAGATGCATTGTCTGCCATTTCATCTTCTGAAAGGATGCACCTGTTTATCTCTGATTCCAGTTTTGGCTGGGGTTCAAGAAGATCTGATATTTCCGAGATAGAAGGTATTTCCGGAACATCTTCCGAGAGAAAGGCTTTGACTTCTCTGACTCCCGCAATACTTCTCCTGACAGCAAGAAGGTCTCTCATCGACAGAACTCTGCCTTTGCGGGCAATATTCAGGAGCTGGCTTATATCACCAAACTCGCCAACGGGAATACTTCCTTTATACACAATAACGGAAACAGCTTCCGTTGTTTCCGTTAAGGCTTCCTTTACTGACCGGACATCATTCATTATGCTCAGTCCGGCTATCCTGTCACGGCCAAGCTGGGAGCCTGCCATGGCGGACAACATTTGGATTATTCTCTTGTAGTCCAGCAGCCTGAGGGTCTTACTATTCATCGTCCCTCTTCAGTCTCTCAAGATTTCTCATCTCGTTTCTAAGACTAACGTTCTCTCTCTGGAGATCGAAGTAAGCATTCTCAAGATCGCTGCACTTGGCTTCCAGTGCCTTATAGCGCTCGCTGTCCTGAACAGCCTTGTCGTTGTCGTTTCCGATCTTCTCCTTAAGGTCAGTTACCTGCTTCTTTGCATTCTCCCAAAGAGAAATATAGTGCTTCACATCATTATCCAGCTGGTGGTTCTCAGTCTGAACCTTGAGCAGCAAATCACTGTTGTCCATCAGCTTCTCAGCCAGGTTGACAGCAGCCAGCACAGCGCACTTATAGTTTGGATTGCTGTTAAGCATCTTGCTGGTGCGGCGCAGCTCGTCATCTACATATTTACCGATCTCCTTGATCTTCTCCTCGCTCTTTTCACCAGAGAGAACATAATTGGTGCCGCAGATCGATACTTCTGCTCTGTTTCTTTCCATATAGTGCTCCTATCCTAATAGTAATAACTGATAATATCTGATGAGACGGTTGCCGCAACTCCCGTCACTTCATTTGCGTACGGTTTCGTACATAAGTATGGCTGCAGATATTCCTGCATTCAGCGACTCAACTTCCGGCGCCATAGGAATGGTGACCCTCAGATCAGCATTCTCCATTAATTCATGGGAAATTCCTTGTCCTTCATTGCCTATGACCAGTGCCACCCCTTTATTTAAATCCCCGTCAAAGTAGGGTATTCCCTTCTCAGGGTCGGTGACCACAAGTCTTCTTCCACTTGACCGGACTATTTTCAGAAGATCTTCATTGTTCTGGGCCACGAAATAAGGCATGTGAAACACCATTCCCGCAGTGGATCTCAAAGTCTTCACAGAAAACAGGTCGGCCGTTCCCTTAAGGGCAATTACGGCACAATAACCAGCAGCAGCTGCTGTTCGAATCATGGTTCCCAGATTGCCCGGATCCTGTATCCGGTCAAGAATGAGAATATTCCTGTCAGCCTGATCCGGATCCGTGAGAATTTCCGTATTCCAGTGAGGTTTCTTTATAACCCCCATGACTCCGGCTCCCGTCTCAGCATCGCTGACTCTGTCAAATAGCCTCTCCGGAACAACGAAGGTTCTGGAAGGCCATTTTTTTACAAGACTGCTCCGGATTCCACTCATGGACGCTGAATCTGAAACAATATAATACTCAGCATCCCATTTCATTGTGAGAGACTCAACGACAGAGTTTGTCCCTTCAATAAGGAACAAACCCTCTCTGTCTCTGCATTTCTTTTTTCTTAACCTGACCACCTGTTTAATCCGCGGATTCTGGTCAGAAGTTATTCTCAGTTCCTCTCCGGAACCATTTTCTCCCCTTAACACCCGCTTTACCGGCTATTTCAGGAAATCTGGTACATCAAAGTTAGATGCTGTATCAGGATCCTCACTCTTCAGAAGAGTTGAAAGATCCATCTCTCTTCCATGGAGACCGTCTTCTGTCTCAATGGCCTTTACGCTTGTTCTCACTGGCTTAACCTTCTTTGTCTCCGGCTCGTCAACCAGTCCGCCCATGCTGAAATCCGTAGCAATGAGAGTGATGGAAACCTTGTCGGCCATATCCTCACTTACTGTAGCACCGAAGATAATATTGGCATCAGGATCTGCCTCTGCCTGAATCTTCTCTGCAATCTTGCTGATGTCCAGCATTCCCATATCAAATCCACCTGAAACATAGAGGAGAATTGACTTTGCTCCATCGATCTTTGTCTCCAGAAGAGGGCTCTCAACTGCATTTCTTACAGCATCTTCGATCTTGTTGTCGCCTGTGCCTACTCCGACGCCCATGTGAGCAATACCTCTGCCCTCCATTACGGTTCTTACATCGGCAAAGTCCACATTGACGATTCCATACTGGGAAATAAGATCTGAAATGCCCTGGACGCCCTTGCGAAGAACGTCGTCAGCCATAGCAAATGCCTCCAGCATTGAAGTGTTCTTCTCGCTGGAATCAATCAGCTTGTCGTTTGGAATAACAACCAGGGAATCAACAAAGTTCTGCAGGTACTGAATTCCCTTGGCAGCTCTGTTCCAACGTTTCTTTCCCTCGAATGAGAACGGCTTTGTAACAACAGCTACTGTAAGTGCACCGCAGTCCATTGCTGCCTTGGCGATAATAGGTGCCGCACCTGTTCCGGTGCCGCCGCCCATTCCTGCTGTTACGAATACCATGTCTGCATCCTGAAGATAGCTGGTAATCTCCTCGAGAGTCTCCTCGGCAGCTCTCTGTCCGATCTCAGGATTTGCACCTGCACCTCTGCCTCCGGTAATCTTCTCTCCAATCTGTATCTTAACCTCTGCCTTGCATCTAGCCAGAGCCTGTTTATCTGTATTTACTGCTATGAAGGTTACACCCTGCATATCAGAGTCAACCATCCGGTTAATAGCATTGCATCCGCCGCCACCAACACCTACTACTTTAATAATTGCAGCGTTGTCCTGTTCAGCGACAAAGTCAGAAACGAATTCCATCATAGAGCTCCTCCTCGTCTGTAGTTACATATATCTAAATATAGCATATTCATGAAGTGAATGCACCAGTTTGTTACATTTTTCAACCTTAAGGCGACTTTTTTTAACTAAATGTCCGGGGTAAAAGATGCATATCCGTCTTCGCTTATGGCTATTGTTCCCCTTTTTATATTCTTAGCGAAGAGCTTCTGCAGTATCTGCTGTATATGACCCTGGTCTATGGACGATTCAATTTCTTTAATAGACCCGGATACAACCATGCTTTCATACACATATGCTTTTATATACATCTCTGACATTTCAATGCGGATGAAGTAAATTCCTCCGTCTTCCATCTTTCCAAGTAATGTCAGCGCATCTTTAAATACGTCTTCGTTACGGGCTTCCAGGGGTTCTCCCAAAGTCGCCTTCTTGATCTTGATTCCGGTGAGCATGGTAACCTTAGGCTGAGTTTCCGTTTTTCTCAGCAGTGTGCCGTTCCTGTCTATAACAAGATACTCGTCGCCATACTTTATTGCAGCAATCTGAGACCTTTCTTTTACAGTGATGATCAATGTGCCCGGAAGCTTTCTGTGTATCTCCACGCTGTTGATGTAAGGATCCCTCTCAAGATAGGTTCTGATTTTTTTCTTCTCCGGTCTGTACAGAAGGTTTCCTCCTGTTTCTGCGTGGGCCATCTGTATTATTTCATTGTCAGTGTAATATCTGTTTCCGTTTACCTCGATATTCCGAATCGTAAAGAAACCGGACAAGGAAAAAATAATCAGTCCCAGAACCGCCCCAATTACTATCAGCGGCTTTATGAAAAAGCCGGGAGTTTTTTTCCTATTCTCCCGTCTGACCTTACGCTTTTTCATGTTCTCTGCAACTACTTCTTCTGCAGATAATTCCCTTCCTTTTCTTTCAGGATTATTGTCCGGATTGTTCATCTGTCCTCCCGATAATAGTCTGAAGACCCAGGCGGCTTATTTCTTCAAGTCATCCATGATATTTCTGTAAATTATCTCTGTGGCGTCCAGAGGTGCCGCTTTTCTGCTGCCTTCTTCCATGGCATCCAGGGTCTCAGGCTCTCTCATAAGCTGGTTCAGTGTATTTACCACTCTTACACAGGAGTCTCCATCTTCTCTTACTATAATCGCACCGCCCTGATCAGCAACTGCCTTGGCGTTGTAGTATTGATGATCTCCTGTAACGTTAGGTGAAGGAATGAAAATCGCCGCCCTGCCGGTAGTCATAATTTCGGCTGCACTGAGAGCTCCCGATCTGGAAATAACCACATTGGAAGATCCAAGAACATCAGGCATATCCTGAATATACGGAGTAACCCGGAGGTTCTTCGCTTCAGATATTCTCAAAGCCTTCATTTTTCTCTGAACAGAATCGTAGTAATTCCGTCCTGTGCCGAAAAGAAGTGTAACTCCTTCTTTTCCTGCAAACTCAGTTGCGCACTCCACTCCTATTTCATTCAGAGTGGAAGCTCCAAGACTTCCGCCGAAGACAGTTACCACAAAGTGGCTTTCAGGAATGTCCAGCTTCTTTCTGCATTCAGTCCTGTCAAGATTGTAAAAAGCTTTTCTCACAGGATTTCCGCTGTAAATAAGCTTGCGCTTGTCCTCAAAATACGTGCCTCCTGCTTCAAATCCCAGGAATACGAGTCTGGCAAACTTAGACAGCTTCTTATTTGCAATTCCCGGAAAAGCGTTCTGCTCATGTATATATATTTTTATTCCCAGTTTTCTTGCGGCAAGAACTACAGGAGCACTGATAAAACTTCCTGTGCTTATAACTGCATCAGGCTTGTATTTCTTCATGATAGCAAGAGCTTTTCTGTATCCCAGTTCGGTATCCCAGGCTGTCTGAAACAGCTTCACCGGATTGCTTCTGTTAATTCCTCTTGCTCTCACCAGTTTTAAATCCACACCGTGTGCAGGAACGATTCGCTCTTCCATTCCACCATATGCACCGATGTACAGAATCTCGCAAGATGGATTGTATTCTTTAAATTTATCACCTATGGCAAGGGCCGGATAAATATGTCCGCCTGTGCCTCCTCCTGTAAGAACTATCTTCATTTAAGATCTTCCTTTCTGGAAATATTCAGAACGATTCCCATGGCCGCCATGAACACAATTATGGATGTTCCTCCGTAGCTCACAAAAGGCAGGGTAACTCCGGTTGCCGGCATTGATGCAGTAACAACTGCTATGTTCATCAGCACCTGTACTCCCAGCATTATTCCTACTCCGGAGGCCAGGAACATACCCAGCTTATCCGGTGCCTTCGCTGCAATGACAAAACACCTTTTTATAAGGAAAAGATATGCCAGCATCAGTAGAAATATTCCGACGAATCCCAGTTCTTCTCCGATGATAGCCAGGATAAAGTCGTTCTGAGGCTCCGGCAGATAGAGGTTCTTCGTCACGCTGTTTCCAAGGCCCAGTCCCTTCAGTCCTCCGTTTCCCAGAGCTATCAGAGACTGTGATACCTGGTAACCTTCTCCCTGACTGTTCTTAAAGGGGTCAATGAAGTTGGTCAGCCTGGAATACCAGTGGCTGTTTGGCAGGAAAACCAGGATGAAGATAATACCGGCTACGCCTGCTGCCACAACTCCTCCCACATACTTCCATGGAAATCCTCCGATAATCAGCATTCCAACTACGATGAAAACTATTACCATAGCTGTGGACAAGTTCGGCTGCTTGATGATCATGGCCGCCTGAATTCCTGTAAGTGCCAGAAGGGGCAGTATTCCTTTTGAAAAATCAGTTGCCCTGGAAGGGTCTTTTGCCAGGAAAGCCGCTGTGAAAATTATCATAGCCACCTTTGTAATCTCACTTGGCGTGATGTTTACAGGGCCTATATATATCCATCTTGTAGCACCGTTTACATTCCGCCCTACTGGGGTGAGAACCAGGATCAGCAGGAATATGGAAATGTACAGATACTGTTTATAGTATTTCGCACACTTGTGATAATCCCACCGTGCCATAAGGAACATGATGATGAACCCCATGATCGCAAACTCTCCCTCTTTTTTCAGGAAATAATAGGGGTCCGGTTTGCTCAGATTAGTTGTGGAGTAGTATCCGGCACTGAACACCATTACCACGCCGAAAAGCACCAGTCCGGTAACCAGAAGGATGGTCACAAAATCATAGGTTGTCAAAAGCCTGGCAGCTGATTCAGAAATATAATCTGCAGGATCTGGAAGAAAGCGGGCCAGGCCTTTTTTCTTCTTTTCCTCTCTGTCCCTGTCCGTATTATTCAGTTTTTCTGCTCCGGCTTTTTTCTTCATCTGTCTCCATATTCTGTTTGCAGACCGGTTTATTTCAAAAGCTGGTTAACGCAGTCTTTGAAATGGTCACCTCTCTGCTCGTAGTTATCATACATATCCCAGCTTGCACAGGCCGGTGAAAGAAGGACGTTGTCTCCAGCCTCAGCCAGTTCAACAGCTTTTCTGACACAGCAGTTCATGTCTTTCTCATAGAAGATGCTGGTGAAACCTGCCTTCTCTGCTGCATCTCCGATAATCTTCCCGTCTCTTCCCAGGAGAATGAGGTGTTTGACCGGTCCATTCAGGCGCTTTGCAAACTCTGTAAAGTCCTGGGCCTTGCCGTCGCCACCTGCAATAAGAATTATATTTTCCCTTATGGCATTGATGGCGATTATTGCTGCATCAGTATTTGTTCCTTTGGAATCGTTGTAGAATTTCACTCCGTCCACGTTTCCGCAGTATTCAATTCTGTGTTCTACTCCAGGGAAAGCCTTGATTGTTTCTCCGATGATTTCCGGAGAAATGCCGGCGCAGAATCCGATGGCTGCAGCAGCCAGAGCGTTTTCGATATTGTGGTCACCGATGATCTTCAGCTCATCTTTTCCACAGAAATCGCGGATCTTTCCGTTGCTGTCTCTGAACACCAGTCTGTCGTTGTAAAGGCAGGCTCCGTATTCCAGTTCTTTCTTGCGGCTGAATGGAACAATCTTTGCTCTGCATCCGTATTTCTCAGGAAGTTCCATGGCTTCTCTGCTGTCGCAGTTGATGACGAGGAAATCATCTTCTGTCTGGTTCTTGAAGACAGCTGCCTTTGCCTCTCCGTACCGCTCCATTGTTTTGTGGCGATTCAGGTGATCTGGCGTTAAATTCAGAACTGCTGAAATATGAGGCCTGAAGGTTTCTGTTGTCTCCAGCTGGAAGCTGCTGACCTCTGCAATCATCCACTCATCGTCTGTGGATTCCAGGGCTCTCGACATAACTGCCACGCCTATGTTTCCTACTACAGCCGTATTTCTGTCTGCGTTGCGGAAAATATTTCCAACCAGTGTAGTTGTAGTTGTTTTACCGTTAGTTCCAGTTATGCCTACGTAGGTTCCCTTGGAAAGTCTGTAAGCCATCTCCAGCTCGCCAATGACTTCCACGCCCATGTCCCGTGCAGTGCACAGGAATTCAAGGTCTGATGCAACACCAGGGCTCAGGACTATGGTGTCATACTGTCCTACATTGTCAGGACTGGCACCGAAAATATATGGAATGTTTTCTTTCTCCAGCCAGGTCACCAGTTTCGGATCAATTTTATCCCTGGTCTTGGAGTCCTGGCAGGTTACCTTTGCTCCAAGCTCATGGAGTGTTCTGGCCGATGCAACCCCTGATCTGCCCATTCCAACAACAAGAATCTCCTTGCCTTTAACGGCTTTTCTGTTCTCTTCGGCAGCGTCCAGACCTGCCTTAGTTTCCTTGCTTATATTTTCCATACCCGTCCTCCTTTATTCCTAAACCATGGAACAGTATCCGATCAGACAGCAAAGGGCTGTGAAACCGGAAAACATAAGAACTACTTTTACCTCGCTCATTCCTCCCAGCTCGAAGTGATGGTGAAGAGGCGCCATTCGGAAAATCCTTTTTCCTCCTGTCTTCTTGAAATATGTGACCTGAATAATTACTGAAAGGGCTTCAAGCACATATATGAGACCAATAATTGGAAGAATAAATTCCTTTCCCGTCACTATGGTTACTGCTGACAGAAATCCCCCAAGAGCCATGGAGCCCGTATCTCCCATGAAGATCTTAGCCGGATGCTTGTTGAAAAGCAGAAATCCGCACAGTGATCCGGCCAGTATGATGCCGGAAGCTGAAAGGACTCTGTCACCGGTGCTGTGGCCGACGGCAGCCATTCCAATGCCGGCGATTATTGTTACGGAAGATGCAAGTCCGTCAAGTCCGTCTGTCAGGTTGACGCTGTTCGACATTGCAATTTCCACGAAAATTACGAACGGTATATACAGATATCCCAGGTTCACCCAAACCTTCGCAAAAGGAATGAACACCGATGTGCCGGCTTCTCCCCTGTACATCATGTACAGGGCTATGGCGCCGCCAAAGATCAGCTGAAGCACCACCTTCTGTTTCGGGTTAAGGCCCAGGTTATTCTTTTTTGCTATCTTCTCAAAATCGTCCAGGAATCCTATGAGGCCAAAGCCCAGCATGGTCAGTATGATGACAATGCTGTCCATATCTGTTCCCGCATATGCCAGAATGCCTATTGCTGTGCCGGCCACTATGGCAATGCCTCCCATAGTAGGCGTTCCCTGCTTGCTCAGATGGGCCTGTGGTCCTACTTCCCGGATGTATTGTCCAAATTGTTTTCTGTGAAAGTACGGTATCAGAAAAAATGTTCCAACGGCCGTTACCAGAAAGGCTATAACGAAATACGGTATAAGGGATTCTCTGCTCATGTAAATGTTTCCTTACTAATTAATATTGGCTGTCGTTTCCAGTGCAAAACATCATGAAAGCAGTCTTAGCCCTCATTTCCACAATCTGCAAGGAGCTTGGCCAGATGTTCAAGCTCCATGGTTCTGGAGGCCTTGACTATGACCACATCATTCTTTTGGAGAACTGATGGAAGCTCCTTCTCTGCCTCTTCTCTGTTCTTATAGCAGATCACTTCTGTTTTGCTGTTGCCGGAACCGGCTTTTTTCTGAAGTTCAGCTCCATTTCCAATCTCTTCTCCCAACTGGCCAACTGTAACCAGAAGTTCAAGTCCTGAATCAGCTGCATATCGTCCCACCGACTGGTGCAGATCTGCAGATTTCTCTCCCAGTTCGTACATGTCACCTAGAACTGCAACGCCCCTGCCTTTGCTTCGGTTCACAATGTCAATGGCGCCTTTCATGGATTCCGGGCTGGCATTGTAAGCATCGTTGATGACAGTGTATTTTGCAGTTCTGGTTACATCCAGCCTGTTGGCATTCAGCTCTACATTTCTCACTGCTTCTATTCCATCATGAACATCTATGCCCAGCTCTGCTCCAAGAGCAATTGCCAAGGAAGCGTTCCACAAGTTGTGAGAGCCGATTACCGGGATGGACAGGGTTTCCTGTTTCTTCTCCAGGTTATTCTGGTCGCTAAACTCCAGCGTGCATTTTACACCATCTATTCCCTCATCGCAAATGTTGGAAATCCTGTAATTCCAGTGGATTCCTGTACCTATGGTGACTATCTTGAAATTTCCTTCTGTATTTTTTCTTATCCACTGAGGATCCAGCATAGGATTATCAGCATTTACAATCAGCTTTCCACCATTTCCCTTGAATCCCGTGGTGACAGCAAGCTTTGCTTTGGCAAGATTTTCCCTGCTGCCGAAAACCTCCATGTGAGCGGAACCGATAGTCGTAACAACTGCGGCTTCTGGTTTTACCATATCCACCAGCTCTTCCATAGGAGCTCCATGACCCAGACCTATTTCAATAACGGCCATTTCTGTCTGGGGATCCAGCCTGAAAATTGTCAGGGGTATTCCATATTCACTGTTAAGGTTTCCTGGAGTTTTTCCAGTCCTGAACTTTGAAGAGAGGACGCTGTATACAAATTCCTTTGTGCTTGTCTTTCCCACAGAGCCTGTAACTGCTACTCTTCTCAGTTCAGGCCAGTCATCCATGTACCTGCGGGCAAGCCTCATGATCGCTTTGGTTGTATCATCCACCAGAATGGTGTTCACATCTCCTCTGGCCACCATTTTTTCTGCCCAATCCTCATCTGAAACTACTACCGTATGGCATCCTCGTGAAACCACGTCGTTTAGATATACATGAGCATCTGTCCGGGCCCCTATTATGGCGAAAAACAGTCCGTTTTCAGCGGCATCCCGGGAATCTATGGCTACGTTATCTGCGAAATCGTACTTGCCCCCTTCAGCTCTTGAAAGAAGCTTTCCTTCAGTTCCCTCTGCTATGTAGTCTATTGACAGTGGTTTCATCTTGTTTCCTTTCGGTAAAAATCTTTTTGTAATAACCGGCTTACTTGCTGTACAGATATACTGTGGTTCCCTTGACAGCCTTCGTTCCTGCCTTTGGATACTGATCAACAACGCTGAAGGAAGTTTTTTCCTGTCCTGCAGGTACTGATTTAACGTTCAGCCCTGCAGCCTGAATCTTCTTCAAAGCTTCCTGACTGTCTGTGTTGGTAACATCTGGAACAGTTACTTCGCTTTTGCTGAGGGCAGCTTCTTCCCTGCTGTTGTACTTTCTCTCCACACCCTTATATACCAGGGTTTTTTCGAGAATATTCTTTACGATAGGTCCGGCGGTTGTGGCACCGAACTCTCCCTTTGAAGGTTTTCTGACCAGTACCAGAACAGATATCTGTGGATCATCCATTGGGGCCATGGCAACAAAGGACGTTACCCTGTCCTCGGAGTATCCGCCGTTTTCTGCAATGTTAGCAGTACCTGTTTTTCCTCCAACTCTGTATCCCGGAATGTATGCGCTTGTTCCACCTGCATCGCTTACGTAGTACTCCATGATGTCGCGCATCTGGTCGGCTGTTTCTTTGGCAATCACCTGGCGGACAGCAACGTCCGGGAAGTTCTTTACGGTCTTTCCTTTTTTGTCGACTATTTTCTGGACTACCTTTGGCTTCATCAGCACTCCGTCATTTCCCAGGGAATTTACTGCAGTCAGAAGCTGAAGAGGCGTTACTGCGATTCCCTGACCATAACCTGTGGTGGCCAGATCTACGTTGTTCATGTTCTTGGTGTTCTTGATGATGGCTGTTCCCTCTCCCGGAAGGTCAACATTTGTCTTCTGGTTGAATCCGAACAGATCTATGTACCTGTAGAGCTTTACTGCTCCCAGGTCCAGGGCTACCTTGGCAAGAGCCGGGTTACATGAATTTCCTACAGCTTCTTTAATGTCCTGGAGGCCATGGTGGGAATTGTTCCAGCAGTGGAGCATCGTGCCGTCAACGTTAATGGCACCGTCACAGTAATATCTGGAATTCATGGTTGCAGAGCCTGTGTCAAGAGCTGCCGATGCTGTAATAAGCTTGAAAGTAGAACCTGGCTCGTAGACTCCGCTTACTATGGAGTTGGTCCACATCCGGCTGAGATAATCACTCTGCTCTTTGGTGCTCAGGTTTTTAAAACTGTTGTAATCGTCGTCGCTTGACGGCCTGTACGGGTCATTAGGATTGTAGTTAGGAGTGCTGGCCATGGCCAGTATATCTCCAGTACGGGGATTCATTACGATGCATGAAATGGACTCAGCCTCTGTATCTTTCATTCCCTGGGCAAGAGCATCTTCAACATAGTGCTGAATCACCTCGTCTATGCTGGTTACAAGACTGTCTCCATCCTTGGTAGCATAATACTTGCTGCTGGATGTAGCCAGTGGATTTCCCTGACTGTCTGTATTTCTGATAACCCTTCCCTTAACTCCTGACAGGGTTGAATTATATTCATATTCCAGTCCCATAAGTCCGTTGTTGTCGGAGTTTACTCCGCCCAGAAGCTGGGCTGCAAAGGCGCCGTTAGGATAGGACCTTGTCACCTTGGTTTTCACCACAATGGAGTTTCCGAATTCCTTGTTTGCCTTTTTTATCTGAGACTGTTTAAGGCCGTCGGCCAGGAGGACGGGATTTTCTTTTCCCTTGAGAGCCTTCTCTATATCAGCCTGATCTTTTCCTGTAATCTCTGCCAGCTTACGGACGTTCTCCTTTTTCTCCGACTGGCTGATTCCATCTGCTCTGTATAGTTCGTTAGTATATCCGTAAAGCTGATATTCTGTTACGGTCTGGGCAAGAGCCTTCATGTTTGAATCGTAGATGTTCCCTCTCACCGGATCCAGGGAGGTATCTACGGTCTGCATTTCAGTTGCCTTAACCTGAAGATCGTCGGCTCTCACTACCTGCCACCAGGCGTCCTTGAAAATCAGATACACCATCACTATCATGATGAGTGCGAAAACCACAGAAAGTCTCTGGCGGTTCTTCTGGTCCACCGTAACGGATCTTCGCCGTGTCCGCTTTTCCTCTCTTTTTTTCTTCTTTTTCAAATATTCTTCTATTTGCTTGTCACTATATTGTGCCATTATGCTCCCCTGTTATCAAAAGTGCCACTACCCCGTCCGGGATAAGTGGCTCAGATGATTTACCCAGTTAGTTGTAAGCCTCATCCTTTATGGTTGCTGCAAGATCGGAATTGGTGTTTTTCTGATCACCTATGGCAATGCAGTTCTGTGAATCTGGATGCACCATTCCGTACTGCTCTGTAGCTACCTTTTCAATCTGATCCACATTTGTAGATTCTCCGATCTGATCGTTCAGGGAATCTATTTCTGCCTGAAGATATTCATTATCCTTTTGCAGCTGGGTATTCTCTCTTCTGAGATTGGCGGCGAATGCAGCCATGAATACCAGCAGAAGACAGATTCCGGCAACAGCTATTATAAGGAGGAGCCCTCTGGTCCTCTTTTTCAGTTCATTCCGGCTGATACCAGCAGTTTTTCTTCTCCCGGAGGATCTGCTTACAGATCTTCCATTCAGCTGGCTAGTTGCTCCTGCCGTCGTCATTTCATTCCTCCCTGCTGGCTGCATCCAGCTTTTCTATAACTCTGAGCTTTGCGCTTCTTGCTCTTGGATTAGCTTCCAGTTCCTCTTTGCCGGGAACTACAGGCTTTCCTGTCACTTTTTTTACATCAGGCACCTTTCCGCATACGCACACTGGAATATTCTTAGGACAGGTGCAAGGATTGAGTCTCTTGTTAAATGCCTGCTTAACAATCCTGTCTTCCAGAGAATGGAATGTTATTATGGCAAGTCTCCCTCCAGGTGCGAGAATGTCCGGAAGGCTTTCAGCGGCTTTCCTTACGTGGTCCAGTTCGCCGTTTACCTCAATTCGTATTGCCTGAAATGTCCGTTTTGCCGGGTGGGGTCCTTCCCTCCTGGCTCTGGCAGGTATGGCTGCCTTTATCACATCTACCAGCTCTCCTGTGGACATCAGTGGGGAATTATTCCTGCTGCGTACAATAAACTGGGCAATACGGGAGGCCCATCTTTCCTCTCCATATTCCCGGATAATCCTCTCCAGCTCCTTCTGGTCATACTTGTTTACCACGTCGTATGCCGTCAGACTGTCGTCCTCATCCATTCTCATGTCCAGAGGAGCATCATGCATGTAGGAAAATCCTCTGTCAGGATTGTCCAGCTGAAACGACGACACTCCCAGATCAAGGAGAATCCCGTCTGCTCCACGGGGTCCGCACTGGTTTTTCAATGTTTCTATGTCACTGTAATTAGTGTGCACAAATTTCTTGCTGCAGCTGTAAGGCTCCAGCCTTTTTTCCGATGCCCTCAGGGCATCCATGTCTCTGTCAACTGCCACAAGCAGGCCTTTTCCTTCCAGCCTCTGGCATATTCCTGAAGAATGACCTCCTCCACCAGTGGTTCCATCTATATATGTGCCCCCTGGAGTAACTTTCAGAGCCTCCATGGTTTCATTAAAAAGAACTGGCACATGTCTGAATTCCATTCCTGCACCTCCACACAATCTGCTCACTGCCGTACCAATGGAAAAATCCATGATTACAGGTCGTAAGATTCCAACTTTCTGACAAAATCCTCGTTATCCATGAGGTTCTCGTCTTCCGGATCGTGATAGACCTCTCTGCTCCAGACTTCGATCTTGTCCAGGGCTCCGAGAGTTATCAGATCCTTGTTGATCCCTGCATACCGAATAAGATTCTGTGGAATATGGATCCGGCCCTGGGAATCCAGATTACATTCCTCTGCATTTGAGAAGAACTGCCTGATAAACCGTCTTACGTCTCTGTCGGTTTGTCTGAGTTTGCTGATCTTCTCAACCAGAATTTCCCAATCCTCCATAGAATAGATGTAAAGACATTTATCGAATCCTGCCGCCAGCATACAAGTGCCTCCCAGCTGGTTTCTGTACTTAGCCGGGACGATCATACGATTCTTTCCGTCTATTGAGTTTTCATATGTTCCTGTGAACATTTTTCCTCCCGAGACAATCAAAGGATCCTATGAAGAGACACCTTTCCAC
>Ga0256871_1000210_pt1 | contig 21363 bp, 18 predicted proteins | sample RumenRJG_07RNA_FD_185439 | JGI IMG/M metagenome (GOLD analysis project Ga0256871, IMG submission 185439) | Metatranscriptome of bovine rumen microbial communities from Lethbridge, Alberta, Canada - Rumen RJG_07 (Metagenome Metatranscriptome) | ecosystem: Host-associated > Mammals > Digestive...
ATTTGTTGAATACATAGCTTTTCTTGCTCTTGCCATCTGTTATTAAAGTCCTGATTATATTACTTTTTGTGTCCTGCGCGGTTTTCTTAAGTATTGTAAAAAGTGTGTCAGGATCACATATTGCGTCATTGTCCGGAATGGCAAATGTAACACAATGTGTCGTTTCAAGATTACCAAATTTTCTAATATCATAATTAGAAATCTTTACGATTCCTATACATATCAATGAAAGAACGAGTGTGCATATACTTAATGCAATAGTTTTCTTCATTAAAGCTCTCCATTTTCCTAAAACTTTTTATCTATATGTAAGACTTCCTTCCTTAATGACAGCGTTTTCGCTGGAGTAGTTAGTTACACATAGATAATATTTATGTCCCTTCTTTACCTTTATTGAGAGTGAAAACTTGTTTCCTCCTGTAAGATCCATCTGATGGTATTTACCATTATCAATATACCCGCAGCCCAGATGCAGAGACTGATCATAATCAAGCTGAAAATCAAGCCGCAGTGTCTTTCCCTCTATGCCATTCCAGGCATTCCCACCATCCGAAAAGATCAGCATATACTCAGGACTGAAATAAAGCGATTCTATCTGAGCGCTATTCACATCTATCCGCTTAAATTTCTCCGCAAAAACATCATCGATATTACTGATATCTACCCCAGATTTGTTCGTTTTTTCAGTTTTTCCTGAACTAACATCTTTACTGGATGATTTTGTATCAAAAGGAACATCAAGTCGATTTCTGTCAATATTTTTCGTATATCCTGCGCCAATGATAGAATACACTTTATATCCAAAGCCGCATAAGCATAGGGTACTTGCGATTAAAACAGGATATAAGATTCTTCGCATTTTTCCTTTTCCTCCAGGTATCGCATTTTCCAAATGCTCGGGCTCTGCTTCTTCAATAAAACGCTCATCAATATCTGTCAAGCTCTCAAATAGTTTTTCACTTCTGTGTTTCATCCATATTCCTCACTTTCATAACATCCGCGTAAGTTTTTTCGCAGATTGAAAAGTCTTTTCGATACATATCCAGGCTGTACATTTAGGTCGTATGCAATTGTTTTTACGCTCTCCCCATACCAGTACCTCCTTAAAAAAATAATTCTGTCATTGACTTCCAATCCTGAAAGCCATCTGTTAATGAGCTGTGTCAGTTCTTTCTTCTCTATCTGATCCTCAACAGAATTTGTGACCGGAATACATTCATCCAGCTCATCAAGCAGAACTGTCATTCCAGAAAAACGCTTCAACCTATGCAGGTTTTTCCATCTGTTTATGGATACATTTCGGATGATTCTACTTATCCAATTCTTCAGACTAATGGGGCGTTCTTCCGGTATTGAGTTCCATGTTTTAAGATAGGCATCATTAACACATTCCTCTGCATCTTCATGGTTTCTCAGTATATTGAATGAGATTTTGAAACAGAGTCCTCCATATGCATTCCTCGTTTCTCTTAAAGCTCGCTCATTTCTTTCCCAATATAAATTAACAATGTCAGCGTCCTTCATATAAGATTCCTCATTACATTAATCCGTAATTTTTTTGGCCTTCTACTTATAATGACAACTTTATTCATAAAATATTCCGCCTTCCCCCAAAAAAATTTCTTAAATCATTAAGAAAGCAGGTCTTTGACAGTAAATGTCTCCGACCTGCGCATCACGAGCTCCCTCTTTAAAAATTGTCTTTCAGAAGTTGCACAAAAAAAAGCCGTGCCCCCTACTCACAGCTCCTTTCTGCCCTCCAGTGCACGCAGCAGCGTGACCTCATCTATATACTCTAGATCTCCGCCTACCGGTACTCCGCTGGCGATTCGTGTGACCCTTATTCCTGTAGGCTTTATCAGACGACTGATATACATGGCTGTCGTCTCGCCTTCGAGCGAAGAATTGGTCGCTATGATGACTTCCTTCACTTCGTCTCCGGAGAGACGGGTCATCAGCTCTTTAAGCCTGATGTCCTCCGGTCCTATGCCCTGCATCGGGGAAATGGCTCCGTGTAGCACATGGTAAACACCCTGGTACTCGCCGGTCTTCTCATAGGCCGCCAGATCCCTGGTATCCTCGACTACCATTATAGTACCGTGATCGCGCTTCGGATTCGAGCAGATCGGACAGATCTCCTGATCTGTAAGCGTACAGCAGACCTTGCAGTAACGGACATTTCTTCTCGCAGACTTTATCGTATCCGAGAGCTTGTCTACCTGATCCACAGGCATAGACAGTATATGAAACGCCAGTCTCTGTGCGGTTTTCTCGCCTATTCCCGGAAGAGAAGACAGACCTGCTATCAGGTCTGATATCTGCTTTGAATAGTAATCCATCAGAACGGAAGGCCTCCGCCAAGTCCTCCTGTAAGGCTTCCCATAGTCTTCTGGGTCTCCTCGTCGACTTTTTTCATAGCTTCATTTGCAGCAGCTACGATCATGTCCTCGAGCATTTCTACATCATCAGGATCTACAGCGTCCGGATCGATATGCACCTTCGTGATCTCTCTCGAGCCTGAAACGGTGATCTCGACAGCTCCGCCGCCTGCAGTCGCTGAGAACTCCTTCTCTGCAAGCTCCTTCTGGCTTTCCTCCATCTGGCGCTGCATTCTCTGCGCCTGCTTCATCAGGTTGTTCATATTTCCAGGCATACCACCTGGGAATCCACCACGTCTTGACATTTTAAAACTCCTATTCTACATCTATTGGCATATCTGTTCCGATCAACTGCTGCATGTCCTTCTCAGGATCATCCATCTTTTGGAACGTCTGATTTTTCTCGTTAAACTTAAACTCCAAAGGCACCTGTTTTCCAATGATCTGATTGACCTTTCCTGAAAAATCATCCAGCTCCTTGTTACAGATGTTCAGATCTCTTTTACTGTCAAAATATACGACCAGCTTATCATTCTCTACGAACGGCTGATGCCTCTGATCACCCCAGCCAGCCTTGAAGCCGCCTGTCATCGACTTTGCGACATCATCGAGAACTGCCTTTGCCTCTTTCACATCCTCCGGAACCGCTAACGGAAGCGGCGTGATCTCCACAGGCTCCGCCTGCTGCACCGGTGCTCCTTTTACCTGGATGTCTCCGGAATCTATTTTTCGCTCGAGCTCGTCTATCCTGTTCACCAGAGCGTCATTATCCGAATCCATCTCCGGATGACAGAGTCTGATCAGTGAGACTTCGAGAAGCACCCGCTTGTCCTGTGCGTAGCGCATCTGATTTTCCAGGTCACTCAGGATACGGATATATCGTATCAGAGTTTCCGGCGAGACCTTTGCACTGTCTTCGATCAGCTTCTTTTTATTCTCGGAAGTCATGTCGAAGGTGTCGGCCATTTCCGGAGCGTTTTTGTACAGGAGCATATCACGCAGATACCAGATCAGATCCGAGACGAACGAATTCAGATCCCGTCCCTCTGTCATAACAGCGTCTACAACTCCGCACACACCCTTTATATCCTGCTCCACGACTGAATTATAGATTCGTGAGAGCACTTCTGTATCCACAGCTCCGAGCACGCTCAGGACCTTGTCATAGGTCAGTTCTTCTCCGAGGTAAAAATTGATGCACTGATCCAGCAGGCTTAGCGCGTCACGCATAGAACCGTCTCCGGCTCTCGCGACATAATTCAGGGCGTCATCTGATGCGCTGACACCCTCTTTTTCCGTAAGTTCTTTTAGCCTGGCAGCTATGGTCTCTACCGATATCCTGTGGAAATCGTACCTCTGACACCTGGAAAGTATCGTGACAGGGATTTTCTGAAGCTCCGTAGTCGCCAGTATGAAAATGACATATGATGGCGGTTCCTCAAGTGTCTTCAGAAAGGCATTGAAAGCCCCGGCACTAAGCATATGAACCTCGTCGATGATATAGACCTTGTACTTGCCTGCTGCCGGCGGATATTCGACATCTTCTATGATGCTGCGGATATTCTCAACGCCGTTGTTTGACGCGGCATCGATCTCCATCACATTCATCGAAGTGCCTTCGGCTATGGCTCTGCAGGTATCACACTCGCCGCATGGACTTCCGTCCGGAAGCGGATGCTCGCAGTTGACCGCCCTCGCAAAGATCTTCGCTACTGTGGTCTTTCCGGTTCCACGTGTCCCTGTAAAAAGATACGCATGTCCTATCCTTCCGGCCGAAATCTCGTTTTTAAGCGTCGTCACTATGTGATCCTGGCCCTTTACCTCTGAAAAATTCTGAGGTCTGAACTTTCTGTACAGGGCCATGTAAGCCATAATTTCCTCCTTCAAATGAAGTTCTTTTCGTTAAGTTCGAACTTCACTCCATTCGTTCTCATCTCTGTGCTTTCGGTCATTCACCAAAACTAATACCAATTCTCTTCGCTTCTTTTATCATCTTGCAGTCAGGATCGACCATTTTGAGCTTTCCTGCTACATCTGCCAACGGCACCAGCTTTGTCTCTCCGTTTATCATCGCAACCATATTGCCATATTTGCCGTCTACGATTGCCTTTGCAGCTGCGGAACCAAGCCTTGTGCAAAGGATCCTGTCGTAAGGGCATGGGCTTCCACCTCTCTGGGTATGTCCAGGAACAGTGACTCTCGCCTCTGAGCCGGTCTTCTCTGTGATCATATCAGCTATCTTATATGATACTGAAGGCCACTTCTTTGCTTCCTTGGCCAGCTTCTCTTTTCTCTCCTTCTTCGGAAGAGCGGCATCAGCCTTTGAAATGGCACCCTCGGCAACAGCCAGGATCGTAAATCCCTTGCCCTGCTGATGTCTCTTCTGGATGGCTTCGATGATCTTATCATCTTCATACGGAATCTCCGGCAGAAGGATGATGTCTGCTCCTGAAGCTACACCAGCATAAAGTGTCAGCCAGCCTACCTTATGTCCCATGACTTCGACTATGAATACTCGGTTGTGAGAAGCTGCCGTCGTATGTATACAGTCGATAGCCGTCGTAGCTACATTTACAGCTGAATAGAAACCGAAGGTGATATCTGTGCCATAAATATCGTTATCGATAGTCTTTGGCAGATGGATGACATTCAGACCCTCTTCGCGGAGAAGGTTAGCGGTCTTCTGGGTACCGTTTCCGCCGAGGATAACTATGCAGTCGAGTCCGAGCTTTTTGTAGTTCGACTTCATGGCTTCGACCTTGTCCAGACCGTTCTCGTCAGGAACTCTCATCAGCTTGAACGGCTGTCTCGATGAACCGAGGATCGTTCCACCCCTGGTCAGGATGCCAGAAAAATCAGCTCCGGTCAGTTTTCTGTAGTCTCCGTAGATAAGACCCTTGTAACCATTTAAAAAACCGTAGATCTCAAGGTCATCTCCGCAGATCTCTTCAAGTCCCTTAACGACTCCGCGCATTGCCGCATTCAGAGCCTGGCAGTCTCCACCGCTTGTAAGCAATCCGATCTTCATTTCTTCGCCTTTCACTTTTTATTTTTGCTGTCCATGAAGGAGACGAATACGTGCTCCCCTCTAAGGACGTCTACAGTTTCCCATTCCCATTTGTTCTTCAGAGAGACTTTCTTTCTCTCGATCAGAAGCTCCGCTTTTCCGTCGCCTCCAACGAGCATTTTTCTTCTGTCTCCCGAAGTTGTTTCGACATTTACCTCTCGCATCTGTGATCTGTCACAGATGACTTTCAGTCTGACTCTCGACAGCGGAGTCTCTTCGCTTATCGCGAACATGCACTTCCTGCCGTTCCGCTTCTCACCTGTCTGACTCCTGGTCAGCATCCACATCTTTGAAAAATTAAACTCGTAGGTCTCGCCATCGAGGTAAATACCGCCTGCAAGAGCGTTCTGCGTATCTATCGGTCCGACTTTTATCTGCGTACCTTCTCCGAAGGCAAATCCGCTGTTTTTAAGTCGGCCGTTCTTTTTGCTGATCAGGTCAGAACAGCTGATATATTCCCAGCGCTCGCCGGCATTTTTGCCCCAGACCTTATCAGCATATCCATACGAAGTCTCCGGCTTTACTGTGTATTTCTCGCCGTTCCACTCTATCATGCCGTCGTACTCGGTCACCAGACCCTCTGTATGCCAGTAGGCATCCATTATCTCAGCATCTCTGAGCGGGCCTGACGTGCTGTATCCGAGGTTTAAGGCTATCCGCTTATTTATCTTCAAGTCCCAGATCAGCTTTCCGGCTTCCGGATGGTCTATCGGATCTTTCTCGACAGCATCTGCCGTCACTTCGATCCGTCCCATCGTTCTGGTCTCAGAAAGGAAGCAGTCTTCGGCACTCACCAGGACATTCATCTCTGTCCCGGTGCTCACCGAATCCCACGGAAAATATCTGGTCAGGACAGATCCTTCTTCTCCGCAGACAGCCGCCATTACTGCAAACCACGAAGGCTTCGTTCCGTCTTTGGAGAATACCGGTTCTTCTTCACGAAGCTGCGGGTTCTCACCGCCGAAGTCTATGATAAAACTTCTCTCTTTGCCTGTAGTCTCGCTGACTCCGTGAACACAGTGCCGCCAGATGTCGAATCCCTGCTTGGCGAGTGCCCCGCGAAGCATAAAGGAGTCACGGTCTGTATCATGCTTGTTAAAAGTCAGACCCACGGCATCCAGAGGTTTAGCCAGCATTTTCTGAAGGTCTGTGATCGCCATTTTATCTCCTTTCTGAAAAAAGCTCTTGTCAAATCAGTTTTTTTATAGTAAAATAGTACCTCGTTGGAGACGTATCGAAGTGGTCATAACGAGGCGCACTCGAAATGCGTTTGTCGCCTAATCGCGGCACAAGGGTTCGAATCCCTTCGTCTCCGCTATTCAGGTTCCCGGAAGGGAGCCTTTTTTATTGCTAGAAACTCTTTATCTCGTCATCATCGTCAGTCGTAGACTCGTCGATGTCCTTTATCACTACATCATACGAATAGTCGTCGTTTACCTTTACAGTGACAGTGTCACCGACTTTTTTCCCAAGGATAGCCCTTCCGAGCGGAGACTCTATCGATATCTTATTCTCGAGGGAATTGCCGCGGATGCTTGTCGTTATCTTATACTTCTCGGTCTCATCGTCCTCCGGAATGTAGAGTGTGACTGTGTTATTCATGCCTACCGTTCCGTCCTCAGACTTATCTGAGATGACTGTCGCATTCTCGAGCATCCTTTCCAGATAGCGGATCCTGCTCTCATTACGGTTCTTTGCCCGCTTGGCCTCATGGTACTCAAAATTCTCGGAGAGATCGCCGTGGGCTCTTGTCTCCTGAACCTCTGCTATCAGCTTCGGTCTCTGGTTGAACTTCCTGTCGTCGATCTCTGCCTGTATTTTTTTTACGTCTGACTCTGTAAGTCTTTCTCCCATTTCTTACCTGCTGTACTTTTTCTCTATCGCTGTGATCATGTCTACTCTCTCCTGGTGACGTCCTCCCATCGGCTCGGCGTTCAGATAACTGTCTACTATATCCTTTGCGAGCTCCGGCCCTACGATACGGGCCCCTATGCCGATGATATTCGCGTGGTTGTGCTCTCTTATCAGGTGAGCTGTAGTAGTGTCAGAGCAGACTCCTGCTCTGATACCCGGAACCTTGTTCGCTGCAAGAGTGATGCCTACTCCGGTCCCGCAGATCAGGACTGCCAGGTCACCTTCTCCTGCGACAAGAGCTTCGGCCACTTTTTCACCGACTTTAGGATAGTCCACCCTGTCTGTAGTGTCTGTTCCGAAGTTCTTCACCTCATAGCCTTCGTCCTCGAGATGCTTCATGATCTCGAACTTCAGCTCTGTTCCTGCATGATCATTTCCGATTAAGATCTTCATTTATGCTCCTTAGATTATCTCATAAACTGTCTTCGAATGATACTGCTCCCCGGCTTCTATGATCGGCTGCGCGTACTTCGGCACATTTATCGCATTTGGGAAAAACTGTGTCTCAAAAGCCACGCCTCCGCGCCTCACATACAGTTTACCACTTTTACCACACTCTTTTCCACTGATATAGTTTCCGCTGTAGAACTGGATTCCCGGAAGGTCTGTGATCACATTTATCTGGAGTGACTTGTCCGGAAGCCTGAACTGAGCAGCCTCGTACTCTTTCTTCCCGTCATGGTCAAAAGCGCTTCTGTGCCACTTCTCGTCTTTTGTCAGCTCGTAGTTATGATCATAGCCGCCAGCCCAGGTCAGCTGGCCATAGTCTGCATTTATCCTCTCGCTTATAGCGTGGAAATCCCTGAAATCCATCGGAGTTCCTTCAACAGCCGCATAGGTCCCGTCAGGGATAGACTCCTTGTCTGTCGGTGAAAAGCTGTCAGCGTGGATACATACTTCAGTGTCGAGGATATCCCCGTTTCCTTCTCCATGGAGATTGAAGTAAGTGTGGTTTGTCGGATTGAAGATAGTCTTCTTATCCGAAACACCCTTATAATCAAGGATCAGATGGCTGTCACTGTCTACAGTGTAAGTCACTTCGATGTCCATATTCCCTGGGAAACCAAGGTCTCCATCCGGGCTGTGATAAGCAAAAGTGATATGGTCAGCAGCCTCTTCCTTTGTATCCCATATACGTCTCTGGATAGAAGTAAAAGCGCTGTGCAGGTTATTATGGCCGTTGTCATTTTTCTCGATGTCGTACTTTACGCCATCGATCGTAAAAGTAGCTCCGCCAATTCTGTTTGCGTTACGGCCGATAGTGCAGCCATAGTTCGGATCATTGTCAAAATACTGCTCGACATCCTTGTATCCAAGCACGATGTCACGGTCTTCGCCGCCCTTCATCTGTACATGGAGCTCCATCAGGTTTGCCCCGAAATTCATGACTTTCGCACGGAGTCTCCCTCCTGAGATCTCGTATGCGACGATGTCCTGTCCGTCCTTTGTCTTACCGATTACCTTTCCCATTTTATTAACCTCCTATTTGTTTATAAGAAATGCGAGTGGATTATCTACATACAGTATATTTAAAAATCCACTGCTTTCTATCTGTGTCATCAGCTTTTCGCCACTCGGCGTGATCGAAAAGCAAGTAACCACATCCATGAATATCCATATGATCATCAGCGCCACGATGATTCCCCAAATACCGCCAAGCGCTCTTGAAAATCCTCCTACCACCGGCAGATCACCGATAAACTGTGCTATCAGCGAGATCACCCTTGTAATGATAAAAGCTATAAGAAGCGATGTGAGTATCGCAAGTCCTTTTACCATCAGGGCAGCCGTCTGTCCGGCTATGGTCTTTGTGATCGTATCATTTGCCGATGAGAGCTTTTTTTCATTATCATCCGAGATATTTTCTGCTATCTCCACGGCTGCGTTAGTCGTGGAATCTACCGCCTTAGAAATAAAATCAGTAGCTTTCTTTGGCAGGTTGATGTCCAGCTTCTCCAGGTAGTCCCTGAGACTGCCGGAGTCTGACAGATCTATCTTCGCTTTTTTCGGAGTGCCTATATCAGTGGTCTCCTCGTCAGTGCTGTCATCCGTCGTATAGGTGTCCTGGCTGTCCTCATCTTCCTCTCTCTGCTCGTTTATCTGATCTATCGTCTGATTTTCTTTCTGCACAAGCCCGCTGGTTATATGCTCAGAAACTGAATTATAGAACTTCTGGTAGACTGCGCCATCCATGTATCTCTCTTCTATCAGTGGAGTCGCCACATACAGAAATCCAATGATGATGACCCAGGACAGAAGTCCGCTTAAGAGTCCGAAAAGTCCTCTGTAAAAACCTATCGCAAATGCTGCCACAAGCAGTATTAGTGTTACTATAAGTACGTAATTCACTGTTTTTCCTCTTGATCAGCTCAGTTTTATAACCTGACTTGTCTCCTGCTGGATCAGGAAATAATCCCTTGTTTCTCCTGCTGCTTCAAACGCTATGACCGCATCCGGAAAATCGTAGCTGAACTTCGTTTTTCCCTTCACATCGAAGAGTCTTACCTTCTCCCCGGTCTTGGCTATCAGCAGATCATCCCTTATAAACTCACACCTGTCGTATGAAGCATCGAGCTTCTTTGCACAGGTCTGTTTTCCATTTTCATCATACACATCGAGTTCTTTTCTGTTCCCCTTTGCCCGATGGATGAGTCCGAAATACTCTCCACTCATTATAACACTTTCCGTGGTAAATTTCGTTTTGAGCTTCGTTTTTTCTTTCACTTCATTGCCAGATGTATACAGGATAGCACCGCCGTCTGTTATCGCCGCCGCAGTCCCATCTGTAAAAAATGCCGTCTGCGGACATACTGTGTCATCGTATTCAAAGCTGGCTATGATATTATCCTTTTTCTGGTTCCCGGCATCTGTGAAGTCGTAGATATTTATCCTCGTCGCAAGTGACTCAGTCTTTACGACCGAAAGCGACATGATAAGCCTCGTGCCGTTATCTGAAAGAGCTATCGACATCGGATAACCTGTCTGTGACAGATGGACCTGTCCGCCTGCCATGGACGTTCCGTTCTCGCGGTAGAGATTTATGTATCCGGTGTCCTCTTCTTCTGTGAGCACAGCCGAAGTGCCATCTGACGCTATATCTGCCCGGACTATCGTGTGTGTTGTGGAAATGACCGAAAGCTCTTTTTTGTCGGACATGACCACGAGAGTGCTGCCATCTTTGTCGTAGATAAGGAGCCTTTTCCCGCTGATCAGCACTTCCGGGGACTGCATGTTGTACGATTCATTCCAGACTGTATTTCCTTCCTGATCGTAATACTGCGCGCCGTCCCGTGAATATGCCATCAGTCCGCCTGCGAAAGACACGAAGTTCTGAGCTGAAGCCCCGTCTATCGAGAAACTGTCTTCTACGTCGTAGGTTTCGAAAGACCTGGCATTCTGCCAGACTGCTGCAATTATCACGGCTACGATAAGTACCGCAGCCGCGATGATCGTGATCACACTCCTCTTATTAAAAAATGATCTCATCACACGTCGTAATCAAAACTGAAAAGCGCTACTCCGAATGACGGAAGCGGATATCCTATAGAATATGCCTGGCCGTCGCATGCCTGTTTCTCTGGCGTATAGCTCTTCTTTTTTCTCTTTTTCTCCTGTGTTTCTCCGGTGTATTCCGGCTCATCACTGTCGAGGATCAGCGTATGCTTCTGCGTACTCACGACTCCGACTCTGTAATCAGGGTACTCTACCGGAGTGAAGTTCACGACACAGAGGATGTTATTTTTTCCATCCTTGCTCTTCCTGACAAGACTGAAGATGCTCCTGTAACTATCGTTCGCGTTTATCCACTCGAAACCGTTCCAGTTGATGTCCTGCTGCCAGAGTGCCGGGTATTTTCTGTATACATGGAGCAGGTCCTTCACCCAGTTCTGCATCGCCCTGTGGCGCGGATTCTCCAGTTCGTACCACGAAAGCTCGCAGGCTTCACTCCACTCGTGAGTCTGCGCGAACTCCTGTCCCATGAAGAGCAGCTTCTTTCCCGGATGGCACATCATAAAGGCGTATCCGGCTCTCAGGTTCGCGAACTTCTCCGGCTCATCTCCAGGCATTTTTTCGATCATAGACTTCTTCAGATGGACTACTTCATCGTGAGAGAGCACCAGAATGTACTTCTCGTACTCGTTGTAGCTCATCGCAAAAGTCATGCGGTTATGGTTATCCTTGCGGAAGAAAGGATCCAGCTGCATGTAATCCAGGAAGTCGTGCATCCAGCCCATGTTCCACTTGTAGGAAAATCCGAGCCCGTCATTATCCACATCTGTCGTGACTTTAGGCCAGGCTGTGGACTCCTCTGCTATCATCAGAAATCCCTTGTACCTGCCTGTCATCAGCGAATTGATATGTTTAAAAAATGCTATTGCCTCGAGATTTTCGTTCCCGCCGTATTTGTTCGGGACCCACTGTCCTGCTTCCTTACCATAATCGAGGTAAAGCATTGAAGCCACGGCGTCTACACGGAGTCCGTCCACATGGTAGTTCTCGACCCAGTTTATCGCTGAACCGATCAGGAAGTTCTTGACCTCCGGCTTTCCATAGTCAAAGATCTTCGTGCCCCAGTCAGGATGCTCGCCTTTTCTCGGATCCGCATATTCATAGAGCGGCTGTCCGTCGAAATCCGCAAGCCCGTGCGCGTCCTTTGGGAAGTGCGCCGGAACCCAGTCGAGGATGACTCCGATATTTTTCTTGTGGAAAGCATTCACCAGGTACATGAAGTCCTGCGGCGTTCCGTAGCGGGACGTCGGAGCGTAGTAGCCTGTGACCTGATAGCCCCAGGAACCGTCATACGGGTACTCGGAAATCCCCATCAGCTCCACATGGGTGTAGCCCATCTCCCCGACATAATCTACAAGCCTGTCCGCCAGCTCCCTGTAGGTGTAAAATCCGTCATCGTCCGTTCCCGGATGCCTCATCCATGAACCCGGATGAACCTCGTAGATAGAGAGTGGCTTCTCATAGTAAGGAGTGTCGTCAGCTCTTTTCTTAAGCCACGCGCTGTCTGTCCATTTGAAGCCCTTTGTGCTCCAGAGCCTGCTGGCAGTTCCCGGGCGGACTTCTGCATACTCAGCGAACGGGTCAGCCTTGTACAGCTTCTCGTCATTGCTTCCCTGGATCAGATATTTGTACATCTGTCCTATTTTCACATCCGGAATAAAGCATTCCCAGACTCCGATTCCCTCAGGGCTCACCCTGGTCATCGGATTTGCCTGCTCGTTCCAGCCGTTGAATTCTCCGATCACATGGACTTCCTTCGCGTGTGGAGCCCATACATCGAAATAGAATCCCCTCTGGCCATTTACCTTCGCAGAATGTGCTCCGAGCTTCCTGAAGATGTCGTAATGTGTTCCCTGTCCGAACAGGTACGCGTCTAACTGTGTAAAGTGGCTCATTTTCCCCGCCTCCTTGTCTGTATGTGAATTATTCTATGATATCCTTTTCCTGCAGCATCGGGCGTCCGTCATCGTCTGCCATTCTCGCAGAAAAATGACTGAAAAATCCCTTGCTCCTTTTCTCATATCGTGAAATTCCTTCATCTATAATAGCCTTTACATCGTGCAGGCTCACCGCTTCACTTCCACCCTGAAGCATTCCGATCCTGTCATACAATGCAAGGATTCCCATATCATCCATCGAATAACCGCAGTCTAAGACATATACTTTTCCGAAGTTCACTAATTCGTCTAGAGTCATCTCCGGTATAGCCAGATGCTCTGTGAAGTATTTCCAGAGCTTCGGAGCACCGACTGCGAGCTTCTTCAGCTCTTTTTCACTGTCTTCAAGTATAAATAAAGTGCCGCTCCTGTCATTTTCTATCATAAGTGACAGTGATACCGCGGTCTTATAGTCCATGCCTCCGGCTTTTTCTATCATAAGGCTTCCGCCCTTTACCTTTGAGATAAGAGCGTTTAAGTCCTTGGAGTTTATCTTCTCTCCGGTGATCCGTCCGGCACCGGCATTGAGCTTTCCGGTTTCCTTCTGTATGATCTGTACCAGTTTGCTGGCAAGCGCTGTCTTTCCACAGCCATCAGCACCTGAAATAGTCAGATTTCCGGTCTTTATGGCTCCGTCTGATTCGCACTTTACTTTCAGGCCGTTTATAGCCTGCTTTATCTGCGGCTTCATGTCATGTACATCGACAAAATAGCTGAGCACTGCCTTTTCCTCTTCTGTAAAGTCAGCATCTACAGTCTCATCATCCAGTGCCTCGTGCTCTATCTGCTTTGCCAGGCCGCTTACATCTATGTCTATCTCTCTGGTCTTGTCGTCTACCTGCTGCTTTTCCTCAGGCTTTACAGGCTCGAGGGTTCTGGTCTTCTCTAAATCTTCTTTTTCTTCTGAAGGAGCCTTTTCCTCAGAGGCTTCAGGCTTTTCTTCGTCCGGTTCTGCTGTTTCGGAGGTTTCTTCTTCTAAAGCAGAAGGCTCTTCTTCAGGTTCTTTCTCTGTCTTTGGAGTCTCCTCGACTTCTTCAGCCTTTTCTGTGGACTCAGCCTTAGTCTCTTCCGGTTCTTCAGTATCATCGTCTGACATCGTATCTATGTCATGCTGGAGCATGTCATTTACGCCCGCCAGGATCTTCGCCGCGCTCTGTACTGTCTCTGCGTCAGCATTCTCCAGGACTTTCTGCTTTGGCTTGTCATCATCCGGTTCAGGTTTCTTTAAGTATTCTTCCTTCAGGAGCTCCTCAGGTGCTACTCCTGCTTCAAGCTGCGGACTGATATTTACCAGGCGGTCCATGATCTGGTTTGCCTCACGGAGAGCCTGCTCCTTTGCCTGCTCGAGCTTTTTCTTCTTCGCGTCGTTAAGCGCGGCTTCCATGGCACGCTGCTGCTTGCCCCAGTCGTCTAAGACATCCTGGATAGTCAGCTGTCCCTCTATCTGCTCGTCATCTCCGCCTGAAGGGAGATTTAGAGCCATCTGCCCATCGTATTCCTCTGCCAGATACTGCTGGTAAGAGTCTTCGATCGGAGTCTTTGACTCTTCTTCAGGCTTTTTCTGGTGGACGGCTTTATGCTTATCGAGCGCAGGTTCCTCCGCTGTCACATAAGGTATGTCACCTACCAGATCCTTTATGGCGTCCATATTTTCAGAGACTTCGCCAGCCTCAGTCGCCATCATGATCTCCTCGATATTCTTCCGGATCTCAGCCTGGAGGTTCACTGTGTCGAATTTCTCCGGCTTGTCCTCCACCTGCGGGATAGTGATAGTATCAGACAGTTCCTTGTCTTTTTTCACTACTCCGGTAGTGCCCTTTGTGAGTCTTCTGTACTGTTCCTCCTGCTCCGGAGTCAGAGCCTTGTACATCATCTTCATCTCGAGAGACTTCTCGACATAAGGACCCTCTCCAAACCATAAGGCAATCTTATCGCAGAGAGCTATGCATTTCTCCTCGTCTCCGTGTTTTCTGTACAGGCAGGCGAGTTCAAAAGCCCATTTATCTACGAAGTCCTCGTCACACAGTCCCTCAAGTATGCTGATAAGCTCTGTAATGTCCGCTCCCTGTGCCTTCCTGATCGTGTATCTGATCACAAAGCGGAGGCCATCGTGCGGCGCTATATCTACGAATTCTTTATAATAAGTCTCTGCTTCATCCAGCTCCCCCATCTTTACCGAAATAAGTGCGAGACGATAGATGATCATTCTCGCTATAGGAGACTTCTCATGGGCGATCTCCAGGATCTCTCTTCCCTTCTCTGGCTGCCCGGCCTCCTCGGCTATCTCGCTGGCACGGAGGAGAACATTTACATTCCGGATCTTCCGGTAGTTGAGAGTATCCAGGACATCTACCGCTTCCTTCAGATCACCCTGACGAACCAGCGTCTCCACCTGATCCATCTTTATTTTATACTCTGTTTTCTCCAATTAACGTACACCTCGAAAAAGCCTTTTTCTCTTCTTCACGAAAAAATCTGCTCCTACTATAGTACCATAGCAGGGGCTGTTTTTCAAACACTATCATTTCTTCGCCTGGCGATTTTTTCTCTTGTCTATGATCTTTCCGATGATACCGCTGTGGTTTTTCTTCCTGGCTGCTTTTTTCATAACGGGCTGTCCTGTCTCCGGATCCATGTAGTCGAGCTTTCCGTAATCTATGGCAGCTACAGGCATTTTTCTCTTGCACAGATAGTGATCCGAAATGCGCTTTATGACCCAGAGAGTCAGTGAGACTGTCGGTACTCCGATGATCATTCCCGGAATGCCGAAGAGTCCGCCGCCTACCACGATCGCGAAAACGACCCAGAACGGGGAAACTCCGGTCGAGTCTCCGAGTATCTTTGGTCCGAGGAAATTCCCGTCAAACTGCTGCAGGATGATGACATAGATCAGGAAATAAATGCCCTGCATCGGGTTGTTGACGAATATCAGGCAGACTGTAGGAACCGCTCCGATGTACGGTCCGAATATCGGGATGACGTTCGTGACTCCGATGATGACCGAGCAGACAACCGCATACGGGAAGCGGAGTATGAGCATCGAAAAATAGCAGATAATGCCGATGATGATAGAATCGATGATCTTTCCGACAATGAATCCGTAGAACACTTCATCCGCTTTTCTGACTGTCTCAACCACATGATTAGCTGCTTTGATCGGGAAAATAGCGTAGATCAGCTTCTTCGTCCACGATTTGAACGATTCCTTGTCGATAAGTACATAGATGCAGACAAAAATACCGATGATCAGGTTCACTATGATCTTTCCGGCGCTCATCCCCCATTTCGTAAGGGTGGAGACTATCTGATTCTGACTCTCGAGATTTAAGTATTTGCGGACGAAATCCACGAGTTCATCAATGGTATTGTCGATATTCTGGTTATCACGGGCAGAATCCATGACATCCTTGAACCTGTAGTTCGTCAGCTTATCGGCCCAGTCTATGACTCCGCGCACTTTTTCATGGATGTGGTTTATCAGCTCGTTCATCGTCGATACGAACTGCGGCACGACGAGCACTAAGAAAAAAATGACCGCTGCCACGAGCACGAGTGTCGCTATGACTGTCGAGAGAACTCTGATCCATTTGACTGGTTTCCCGTCCGCCGGTTTTTTCCTCGGTTTCCCGGTGTGCTTTGCGTGCAGATCTGCAAAATAGTTAAAGATCTTTGTGAAAAAATTCATTATGGGATTTGTCAGGTACGCCATGATCGCGCCGAAAAGTATCGGCTGGAACACCTTTCTGACTGTACCCCATCCTGTAGATATGGCTCCCCACCTTTTAAAAATGAAATAGATGATGATCAGTGCGAGTCCGACAAGAAATGCCCTTCTCGCTATGACTTTGTACCGCGCGTTTTCCTCATCCGAGAGGTATTCGCTTGCGTGTTTCTTTTTTTCTGTATTGCCTTCTGACATATCGTAGACCTCCGGTATGCTTATAGTGTAGTACAGAAAATTATCACATATAAATAGCGAAATTTCAATAGTAAAAAATGCCCTGTTACGGGCATTTTCAGAATGCCGGCCCGGAGGCCGTTTACATTCCATGATACGTATTTCATTTTTTGTTATGTGCTCTGTAGTAGTTGATCAGGCAGCCGTCTTCGATGATCTCACGCTCATCATCTGTAAGCTCGCCCATAGTCAGGGTGAACGGAACCAGACCGCCGTCTTTTATCACATACGCTTCGATCTCAGTGTTCTTGTTCCTGATGTCATCGAAGACATTCGGAATGAACAGGTAATCGCCGTTCTTAAATGGCAGATTGCCAGCTGGGATCGTGAATGGGAGCATGCCCCAGTTTATCAGGTTACTTCTGTAACGTTTGGTGGCGTATTCATTGGCGATGTTTGCCCAGCCACCAAGTACCTTCTGGCAGCTTGCAGCCTGCTCACGTGCTGAACCGTCTCCCGGTTTTACCGCAAAAATCGTGCTTCCGATTCCGATGTTATGTCTGTTCACGTCTTCGAACTTTGTGTGAATAGCTTTCATCACATCGTGGATCTCCGGAAGAGCGTCACCAGGGCAGCTGTCGGCTTCTACAGCCTTCTGTGCTTTCTGGACTTCCTTTGCTCGTCCTACATATGCAGGGTCTTTTCTCGAAAGTGTAAACTCAGCAAGAGCCAGAGGGTTCGATCTGTATGATGAAGTCTCACCTGAAGGGATCAGCTCATCTGTCGTAGTAACAGGATCATGGATCTCTGAAACGACCTTCAGGATCAGGTTCTCCGGAAGCGGGCTCATAGGTGGCCAATCCTTGATGTTCGGGCCGAACTTCACTTCAACTGAAGGATCTGCGACACCGTGGCTATCGAATACACGGTTCTTATATATCTCACTGTCAAAGAAGTACTTCGGCTTTGTGAAATCTACGTCGATCTCATCTGCACCTGTCAGGAAGCCCTTGTTTGCAGCTGTAGCCGCGATAGAACGTGCATCCATAAGCGCAACTGATGCAATCTGTCCATTCTGGAGCTTTGAGCCTTCTCTGTTTGGGAAGTTCCTTGTAGAATGGCGGATAGAGAAGCCGTTATTTGCCGGAGTATCTCCTGCGCCGAAGCACGGTCCGCAGAACGCAGTCTTTACGATAGCGCCAGTGGATAAGAGATCTGCTACACAGCCGTTCTTTGCCAGCTGCATGAAGATAGGCGTAGAAGCTGGATAGACGCTCAGTGTAAAGTCATCTGAACCGATGCTCTTTCCACGGAGGATATCTGTAGCGTCACAGATATTTTCATAGCCGCCGCCTGCGCAGCCAGCGATAATACCCTGATCTACATAGAGCTTTCCGTCATGTACCTTATCCTTCAGATGGAAGTCTACCTGATCTCCGAGAGAGACTTTTGCCTTCTTCTCGGTATCATCGAGGATATCCATCAGATTTTCCTTGAGCTCTGCGATAGTGTAAGTATTCGATGGGTGGAACGGCATAGCGATCATCGGGCGGATCTCTGAAAGGTCGATCTCGACGCATCCGTCATAGTAAGCTACATCTGCCGGGTGAAGCGGCTTATAGTCTTCTTTTCTGCCGTGGATCTCGTAGAACTCCTCAGTCCTGTCATCACATTCCCAGATAGATGAAAGACAGGTAGTCTCAGTCGTCATGACATCGACTCCGATACGGTAATCTACCGAAAGATTAGCGATTCCAGGTCCGACGAACTCCATTACTTTATTCTTCACATAGCCGTTCTTGAATACTTTTCCAATGATGGCAAGTGCTATATCCTGAGGTCCGACACCCTTTACAGGCTTGCCCTTCAGGTAAATGGCAATGACACCAGGCATATTTATATCGTAAGTCTTTCCGAGAAGCTGTTTTACGAGCTCTGGACCGCCTTCGCCCATGGCCATTGTTCCCAGAGCACCGTATCTCGTGTGAGAATCGGAGCCTAGGATCATTTTTCCTGTACAGGCGAGCATTTCACGCGCGAACTGGTGGATGACAGCCTGATGAGGCGGTACGTAGATCCCGCCGTATCTCTTGGCGCATGAAAGGCCAAACATATGGTCGTCTTCATTTATGGTTCCACCGACTGCGCATAGACTGTTATGACAGTTCGTCAGCACATACGGAATAGGGAATTTCTCAAGGCCTGAAGCACGGGCGGTCTGGATGATTCCGACATAAGTGATGTCATGGCTTGTCAGCTTGTCGAACTTCACCTTCAGTTCGTGCATATTACCAGAGGTATTATGTTTTTTTAAAATGCCATAAGCCATCGTACCCTCGGCAGCCTTCTCCTTATCTGCTTTTTTTCCGAGAGCAGAGAGCTTTGCCGAAGCCTCATGGTCGTCGGCTACTATCTGTGTACCGTCTACTAAGTAGACTCCGGTATCGTATAATTTCATTGATGCCTCCATTTCTTTCTCCAACTACTATTTGCAGTGAATTGTATCACTTTTTAAAGACTCCGAAAAGTCCTTTTTTCTTTGGTTCCGGTCCGTTCTGGCTTCCGTCCTTCCAGTCAAAGTACTCTCGGTCTAAGTCGTCGAGATTTATCTGGCTTTCAATCTTCTCAGAGAGATCATCGGTCTCTATTCCGTCAGCCACCGTGCCCTTTGGTATGTCTCCTCCCTGGAAAAATGCCGGGTTCACATGAATCTCCGGTTTGACGTTTGCATACGAAGGCTCATCAGCTTCCTCGGTAAATTCACCGGACTCCTGCTCTTTCTCAAGGCGCTTGTTCTCTTCTTCAATAAGCCTTAAGTATTCCTGTGTATCCTTCAGATCTGACAGCTGGCCTTTGAGCTCGTACTGGTTTTTCTTTATTTTTTTCTTCTCGTCCTCGATCTGCTCCATCATATCCGAGTGGATCTGATCTATCTTCTTCGAAGCGTCGGTTACGATGTCGCTTATCAGATTCAGGGCGTGGTCCGAATACATCAGCGAACCTGCGTAGATGTCTTCTGCCTTTTTCCTGGCTCTCTCCTCAGTCAGATCTGCCTGCTTCTGCTGGCTTCTCTCGGCCTGCTGCCTGCTCGACTTCGTCAGCTCACTTTCGTCAAGCATTGCATACAGACAGTCGCCCAGCTCCTTCAGGAGCGACTGGGCTTCGTCTTTGTCTATGATGATCTTTGAGTTGCTCCCAGGCTCAAACTCAGCATTCGCAATCAGAATGTGCATCGCCCGGAGAGCATCTTCAGTTCTGTCCTGTGCGCTCATTTTAACCTCTAGTCACTTCCTCTGAAGGGAATGGTGTCAGCACTCTGCCGAGGATCCCGTTCAGATAAGCTATCATAACGCCGTAATTCGTGATAGGAACTCCCTGTGCAGTCGCCGTATCCAGCCTGTAGCGGATCTCCCTGACCGGAAGCATACAGCCCCCACAGTGTATGATCAGTGAATACGGTGACAGGTCCTCCGGAAAATCTCCGCCGCTCGTAAACTCGAACCTGAAATCCTTTCCGGTCTTTTCCTTAATCCATCTCGGGAGCTTCTCTGTACCGATATCACCACACTGTCTGTGATGTGTGCATCCCTCGCAGATAAGTATCGTGTCGCCGTCCTTCAGGTTCGCGAGTTCCTTTGCACTCCTGGTCTGAAGCGCCAGGTCACCCTTGTATCTGCTCATCAGTATCGAAAAAGATGTCAGTGGTGTGCTTTCCGGCACTATCTTTGCCACTTCGGCAAAGACCTGCGAGTCAGTGATCACGAGCTTCGGCTGTTTTTTAAGGCTCATAAGGAGCCTCTCCAGCTCCCTGACCTGTGACATGGCGACCATTCCGTTTGCGTCGAGAATGTCCCTTATCACCTGCTGCTGTGGAAGGATCAGCCTTCCCTTAGGCGCCGAAGCATCTACAGGGATCACGAGAACTACCATATCTCCCGGAGCTATCAGGTCCCTGATCAGGTAACGCTCGTCCTTATGCTCGTTCGCGAGCTTAGCTATCTCTATCCTTAAAAAATTCGCGCTGACCTTCGGATTCTCGACAGTGCTTAAAAGCATTATCTTCTCCGGCTTTTCGCCGAGAGCCTCAGCTAAGTCCTGTTTCACCTGAATCTTATTCGCGTCGCGCAGAAGGTCGGATTTATTCGCTACGATAAGGTAGGGGATAGTCCGCTTGTTAAACTCCGCGAGGATCTCTTTTTCGAGAGTGAACTCATAGCTGTCCGCTTCAACAACCAGGATAGCTATATCCGTGCGCCTTAAGACCTTTTTGGTCTGGTCGACTCTCTTCTGCCCGAGCTCACCGTAATCGTCGATCCCGGGCGTATCTATAAAAGTCACCGGTCCGATAGGAAGAAGCTCCATCGATTTACTGACCGGATCAGTAGTAGTTCCCTTTACATCAGATACCACGGCCATCGGCTGTCCTGCCAGGAGATTCAGTATCGATGATTTCCCGGCATTCCGTCTCCCGATAATGCCTATCTGCAGTCTCTCTCCAGTCGGAGTGTCATTAAGTCCCATTTAAAGCCTCCTGATATTTTTTCATACAGTGGCTTTTATTTTATCATAAAAATCCCCATGAAAAAAGAGACTTGTTGACATAGTACTTAGAAAAATGTAAAATAGACGGCAGCCGAGCAGCCGGGGGATCAGCGGTCC
>Ga0256871_1000216_pt1 | contig 21244 bp, 17 predicted proteins | sample RumenRJG_07RNA_FD_185439 | JGI IMG/M metagenome (GOLD analysis project Ga0256871, IMG submission 185439) | Metatranscriptome of bovine rumen microbial communities from Lethbridge, Alberta, Canada - Rumen RJG_07 (Metagenome Metatranscriptome) | ecosystem: Host-associated > Mammals > Digestive...
CAGAAGATAGTGTTAATAAAATATATATCGATAAGCTTATTAATTTAAAAAACTCAAATAATAGTATTCTCTCTTTGCCTTATTTTATTAGGAATGAATATCAGATTTATAAATTATACAAGAAGGCGATAAAGGAGGTTAAACCAGACGTTGTCGTTTCGTTTACTCGAGCTGGTTGGTGGGAATTATTGTACTTATGCAGAAAAAAAATACCGTTGGTATTTTCTGAGCATACAACATTTTGCCTTACTAAAGAAAGAAAAAGTTTAAGGGATTCTGTTCAGAAACGTTTCTTGAAGTATGGTGATGCGGTGACGGTGCTAACAAAGTATGACTACGATTACCTTGGAGGGCAGCTGCCTAACAAAGTGGTAATGTATAACCCTTTGTCTTTTGAGCCCCTTAATGAGCTGGAATATCGCTCAACTTATGAAAAAAGAAAAAATCTGTTTGCTTGTGGTCGGGTTGGCGATTGGCATACCAAAGGCTTTGACAATTTGATTAAGTCTTTTGGAATGATAGCTTCTAAACATCTTGGATGGGATTTAGATATTGCGGGTTGGGGGAAAAAAGAAGACGAAGATTATTTATATAGTATAGCAGATAAGTACAATATCCGTAACCGAATTCATTTCCTAGGTTTTCGTAATGATGTGGAAGAATTAATGAAGACTCACTCTATATTAATAATGTCATCGCGGAGTGAAGGCTTTCCAATGTCTCTTACCGAAGCGATGAGTATGGGGTGCCCTCCTGTGAGTTTCGACATAGTCACCGGACCAAGAGAAATAATAAATAATGGGATTGATGGTATTATTGTTGAGAATCAGAACTGCGAAGCCCTTGCTCTGGGTATGGAACGAATGATAGTGGATGAGGAATTCCGTAAAGAAGCAGGGCTGAATGCTATTCGCAACATAAAAAGGTTTAGCGCTGAGTATATTTGTACACAATGGGAAAACCTATTTTACAATTTATTGGAACAAAGGAGGTGATAGTATGAGGGTTTTAATGTTGGGGTACATACCTAAAGAAATAGGAGGGTCTTATACTACAGGTATAGCCAACGTAGTGTTAGAGTTATGCAAATGCAAGCGTAATGATGTAGATTTGTTGTGCTTTGCATCAAATGCGTCTGAAGAGGATGCAGCCAAGGTTAGTCTATTTGATTGTTGTGGGTATTCTAAGAACCCTTTTGTGTATGTTGAGTATGTACTAAGTTTCCCGCTAAAGATGATTAAATCATGGAGATATTATAGGAAAGAACTAAAGGTTAATCCGACAAGGTATCTCTTTTATCAAGTTAATATGCATCGTTGCATAAAGTCTTTCAAACCAGATGTAATTCATGCAATAACTTCTAATTTGCTTCCGACTGCAAAGCTAATAGTGGGAGACAAAGTTCCTTGTGTGGTAACCTTTCACGGTTTCCACTACAAGAAGAAGTTTAGCACTGCTGCATTTGACATATTTATCGATAGCGTTATGCCTTTGTGTGATGAAGTAACGGTTCTAACTCAGGAGGCACGAACTGATATACTGAAGTCTTTTCCACGCCCGTATAAGCATCTTTCCATCATCCCTAATGGGTGTGATATAAGCAAATTTTATTATTCTGCGGAAGAGAGGTATCTGATTAGGGAACGTCTCGGCATCAAAGAAGGAGAGATTGTGTTTATAACGGTAGGTAATATTAATGAGAATAAAGGACAGCTACGTTTTATTCAGTATCTGCACAAGTCAGGATTGAAAAATTACAAGTATCTGATAATAGGCAAGGGTGACCATGAAGGTAAGATAAGGTCTTATGTTTCTGAAAATCATCTTGGGAAAAATGTTAGCCTACTTGGATATATAGCAAACACAGAAACATTTAAGTATTATTCCGCATCAGATGTCTATGCTCAGGTCAGTGAGATGGAAGGCCAGTCTCTGTCTGAGTTGGAAGCGGAATCTACGGGACTTCGCATTATCGTAAATAAGACATTGACATGTACAATTCCTGGAGATATAAATGATACGGGAAAATACTATGTTATAGACTTTGATAAGCATGAAGGCGAAAGATTTACTAATTGGTTGAAGAAACCAGTTGAGCATAGGGAATCAGTTGACAAGTATGACTGGAATAATGCTTTTGCCAGATATGCAGAACTCTATAGAGAAATTATTAATACCAATAAATAACAATGGGAGTATTCTTATTTAGCAACCGACCTGTGGATACCGAGAAAATTAAGAAGGTGTTTACCACTCGTGGTCACAAAGATGTAAAGGTGGTCGGCAATAATGGTCAAACCCTTGTATATGCCAGCAAAGTGTTCGTAAATAACGTGAACTATCTGGGCGGCAGCCAGTTGGCTGAGGGGGGGGCAAATATGACTTTATCATTGGTATAGGAACCTACATCTACGAGGGTGAATATCAAGAGAAAGCCCTTCAAGCGATCTGGCGTGAGATTGACACGGTGTTACAAGACAATCCTGTGTATGGTCACTGGGCTTTTGTGGTGCGAAAGGGAAATAATACTTATGTGCTCAATGATATGAGTGGAACGCTCAGACTCTATTATATAGAAGATGAAGATGGAATAACAATTACCTCATCGATGGTTGCGGCAATAGCTAGTATCAAGTCGCCAAAGTTTGATCGTGTAAGATTAAGTGCGTTCTTAGCTGGTGGCTATGGAAACGAGATTCCTTTTGTGGAGGGTGTGGAAAACGTAGATTCGCTTAAATATTTGGTAATAGAGGAAGGTAAGAAGCCAGGATGGGTTAAGAAAGATGTTCAAGATGTATTGCGGATAGAAACCCTGGACGGGGCGGTAACATATGTCAAGGGACTGTTTAAAAAACAGATGGATATTTTGAAGAAGGCCATAGGGAATGAGACAGTAAGCATTGAGCTGACTGCAGGGCTTGATAGCCGTTTGATTGCTTCCAATATTAAAACTGCAGGTCTCAACTACGATTTTCTGAATTATCCGCTATATGGACCAGACAAGGAAGTATCTGCGCAGATAGCCGAAGGGCTAGGGAAACGGATGCTTGTTCAGACTAACGACCCCTGCATTAAGGATTTTGAAAATCATTATGGTGAGTTTGACTATGGTTTTAATTTCTTCCGTCAGTATGCCAATCCACGCTGGGTAGTGGAGAACAAGATACAGTTTTCAGGGGCGCGAGGTGAGTGTTTAGATAAACCTGGATTTATTACCAAAAATGATTTACGTAACATTAATAACTTAAGTATTAGTAAACTGGTCATGCGTTTATGTTTAAGCAATGAAATGACTAAAGCGGCAAAGGAGCAGTTTCATCGATATATGCTTTCTTATTTTGAGAAGCGGGGTTTTGAGTTGAATAATCATTTAGATGAATATGAACAAATGAAATTCAATCAAATGCTATATGGTGAGTTGACAGGAGATTACATGTATTGTTCAGGAGTGCAAGCTCATATTTATTTCTATCAGATATTTAATGAGTGGCATTTTAACCACTATGTTTCTAATATTGCCACCCAAGTCAAGTTAGGAAGGCGCCTTACTATAGCTTTGATAAAGGACATTGACCAAGAATTGGCATTTTACCCATTTGTCTCTCATAGGAGAACAAAGAGGAATAGTTTAAATGTAATAGATCATTTGCCAATCGAGTATGCTAACTACAATGGAATCAAGAAGATTCTGCCAGATTGGGTTGTAGACTTCATTTATAAATGTATGGGCAGAGTATTCAGTGCGGAGCGTTTCAGCCAGATAGACTTCAAACGATATGAAGATGTTATTGAAGTAAAGTCTATAATGGCGCATACAAACCTTTATTCTGCCATTCTGAATCGACTCCATTCGGTGGAGACATTGCGCAAAATTTTCGATATCTCATAGACAACGTGAATTTTTTCAAAATACTTCGTTTTCTGGAACACGGCAATCGTACAGTTTTTGGTTTTCCCAAGGAGGAACAGGTAGCCTTTTTGAACCACCTTGGGGAGGCCAAGAATGACATTGATAGAGGATATAAACAGTACCTTTGTCAGAATCAATTGGTGCGGCCTCGATGGAAAATAGTACTATTCAATGTGGCTGGAGCAATAGGATTACCATTTATGCTCCTTTTTTTCTTGCCAAGAGGCTATTTGCTAAGAAAGGAAGACCTATTGATTGCTTGATAGAGAAGAAGGGAATGCCCGAAGTGATACCTTCTGATGTTACGGTAAAGTATCACCCGTCGGAATCCTATGAGGCGGGGGTATCACTTGGAACGAACGACTTGAAGTTCACCGAACTGCTGATTAGCAAGGCACCCTTACACCCCTATTTTGTATTTAAGGCCATGTTGCCCAAGTGGGTGGTGAACAAACTGTATGAGCGCATGGGCAGGAGCTTCAGTAAGGAACGCTTTGCCGCCATCGACATGGACCGATACGCAGGCGTGGTGAAGGTGGACGAACTGAAAAGGCACAGGAACCTTTACAGCGCAACACTAAACAGGCTGTTCTCGGTAGAGGTGCTACGCAAGAAATACGGAATAGAAAATTAAATGAACATTTTTAAAATAACCCGCTGGCTGGAGGCTGGCAACAAATTTCTTTTTGACTATCCTATAGAGGTGGAGTATGCCTATATGGACAGTCTGAAAGAGCCACGGAACGACATTGAACGGAGCTACCGACAGTTTCAATGCCAGATGTTCTTTTGGCCTCGGTGGAAGAAGGTGGCATGGTGGCCGGTGGCACTGCTGGCCACCCCCGTGGCAATGATAGTCTTCTGGCTGAAGGGGTTGCGCGTGCGCTTCGAGCGTCAGGTGGACACCATCGGGGAGGACAAGAATATGCCGGAGATTATCCCTGATGAGTTGACCTCGCAATACAGTATCGACAACGAGGCTTGGCATGCGGGCGCGGGACTGACGGGGAGTGACCTGTGGTATATTGTGAGCAAGGTGATGGGGTGGCGGCATCCGTACTTCGTGATGAAGTCCATTCTGTTCCTTACACCATATAGCGCCAGAATCAAACGTTATCGTCCGAAGAGGTTCATTATACACAACGAGTTCAGCTTCAATTCCTCAATGCTGACTGACTACTGCCATAGGCATGGGGTAGTGGTTATTAATGTGCAGCATGGTGAAAAATTACGTTATATCAGGGATTCGTTTTTTCATTTTGATTACTGCTATGTGTGGAGTCAGTACTATGTGGATATGTTGATAAGGCAGAAAGCAGAATCTGCTCAATTCCGAGTTGTGGTGCCACCGAGTCTAAAGATAGATGTGACTGGTCATCAGAATCCTTCGGCATATGCGGACTACAAGTATTATCTTGCGGCTTCGTCAGAGGACGAGATAAGGAGTATTGTTGCATCGATGCAATTCGCCAAAAAGGCGGGTAAGACTATCAAATTTCGACCCCATCCTCGATATACAAATGTGAGCGTATTGCGTAAGTATGTCAGTGCCCTAGAGATTGAGGATGTTAAGGATGTTGGTATATTAGATTCAATAAGCAATATGGAATATGCTATTGGCAGTTATACTACGGTGCTATTGCAGGCCCATTTTTCTGGCAAGAAAGTCTTATTGGATGACGTGACTTATAAGAAACAGTTGGATCAACTGAAAGAATATGGCTACATCCTTTCAGATAATGTGGAAGGTGTTGAGAAATTGTCAGAAAAGCAATGAGTGTTTTTTGAAAAAATGTGAAATATTATGCAGGAATTCGGACTAGTATCAGTTATAATGCCTACATATAAATGTGGCAAGTATATAGCAGAGAGCATACGCTCTGTGCAGGCACAGACATACCAGACTTGGGAGTTGATCATCGTAGATGACTGTTCTGGAGACGGGACAGTTGACACAGTTTTAGGCTATAAAAAGAATGATGAAAGAATAAGTTTTTTTCAAAATAGCACGAATAGTGGAGCGGCAGTGACTCGCAATACTGCTTTGAAATATGCCAAAGGCCGTTGGATTGCTTTTTTGGATAGTGATGACTTGTGGGAACCAACTAAACTGGAGAAGCAAATCAAGTTTATGGAGGAGAATGGATATGCGTTCTCTTATCATCAGTATGTGGAGATAGACGAGCAGGATAATCTGCTTGGTGTGCACGTGAGTGGCAAGAAACACGTCGGTAAGTTCGACATGTTTGCTTGTTGTTGGCCTGGGTGCTTGTCTGTGATGTATGATGCATCGAAGATAGGACTTATTCAGATAAGTGACATAAAGAAGAATAATGATACAGCTATGTGGCTTAAGGTGATTCGGAAGGCTGATTGCTACTTGCTGCCTGAATGCCTCGGTAAATATCGTCGTAGGGCAAATTCGATTACTCCTAAACCATTATGGCAACGTATATGGGCGCATTATCCATTGTTCCGTGTGGCAGAGGAAATGAACCCTGTTCACGCTACGTTCTGGGTAGTGATGAATGTGTTTGGGAATGCGTGGAAGAAGATGAGATACGTAAAGACGTACCAACCTTGACCTTAACGTTTAGCTTAACCTTAACCTTGACGATAACGTTAACCTTAACGATTTTTAGTTGATTTAACCTTAACTATTACTTTGACGTTTAATGAGGAACTAATATTGTTGCGATTATGAATATGAAATTGAGAAATATTCCTTTTTCTCCACCAGATATGACGGAGGCTGAGGCAAAAGAGGTGCGTGAGGCTATTCTCTCGGGGTGGATAACGACAGGTCCACGTACGAAGAAGCTGGAGACGCTGATATCAGAATTTGTGCACACGGACAAGACAGTGTGCCTGAACTCGGCAACGGCAGCACTGGAGATGGTGTTGCATCTGCTGGATATTCAGCCGGATGATGAGGTGATAGTGCCGGCATATACGTACACGGCAACGGCATCAGTGACACAGCATGTAGGTTGCAAGCTAGTGCTGGTGGATAGCCAGAAGGACAGCGTTGAGATGGACTACGACAAGTTGGCGGATGCCATCACGGAGAAGACGAAGGTGATTTGTCCTGTGGATCTGGGTGGTATCGTGGCTGATTATGACCGTGTGTTCGAGATCGTGGAGGCAAAGAAGGGGCTGTTTAGGCCTAACAATGCACTGCAGGCAAAGATTGGAAGAATTGTGGTGTCTGCGGACTGTGCACACTCTTTTGGCGCTTCGCAAAAGGGCAAGATGGCTGGCGAGATTGCGGACTTTTCGTCGTTCAGTTTCCATGCTGTGAAGAACTTCACGACGGCTGAAGGTGGTGCTCTGACTTGGCATCTGCCCTTCGGAAATGAAGTGGTTCCTACTGATGCTGATTATCTTCCCAATGTGCCTAAGAAAGAGGGGGAGACTTGGAATGAGATGCTTTATAGAATATCTCAGTTATTCTCTCTACATGGGCAGAACAAGGACGCTTTGGCCAAAACCAAGTTGGGTGCCTGGGAGTATGACATTATTGGACCTTGGTACAAGTGCAATATGACGGACATCATGGCTGCAATGGGCTTGGTTCAGATGGAGCGTTATGAGGGCTTGCTGAAACGTCGCCAGGAGATTGTGGCTAAGTATAATGCCGCTCTGAAGGATTTGCCTGTGGCTGTACTAAATCATAAGGATGCTGACCATTGCGGCTCTCATCACCTGTATCTGGTACGTTTGCTAAGTAAGACACGTGAGGATGCCAACAAGGTGATTGAGCAGATGGCAGAGCGTGGTATTGCCTGCAACGTGCACTACAAACCGCTGCCCATGATGACGGCATATAAGGCTCTTGGCTTTGATATCAAGGATTACCCGAATGCTTATCATCTGTTTGAGAATGAAGTGACGCTGCCGCTGCACACTAAGCTCACTGATGAGGATGTGGAGTACGTAATTTCTAACTTCGTTGATATTATCAAGAATCTTAAATGAAAAGAATCTTTGACATTGTTGCGAGTGGGCTGGGCCTCTTAGTTCTGAGCCCACTCTTTTTAATTCTAGCTATCTGGATAAAACTGGATAGCAAGGGGCCTGTTTTCTATAGGCAAGTTCGAGTGGGTCGGTATAATAAAGACTTCCGTATCTATAAGTTCCGTTCCATGAGGGTAGGGGCGGACAAGGGGAGTCTGGTGACCATCGGTGGTCACGATCCTCGCGTGACGCGCTCAGGGTATTTCATCCGTAAGTTTAAGTTTGATGAGCTGCCGCAGCTGATTAATGTGTTCCTTGGGGATATGTCGCTGGTTGGTCCTCGTCCAGAGGTACGGCATTATGTGGACTATTGGACTCCGGAACAGATGCGTGTGCTGGACGTAAGACCAGGTATTACAGATCCTGCCTCTATCAAATTCCGCAATGAGAATGAGTTGATGGAGCAGGCTGAGGATCCCGAGAAGTATTACATCGAAGTTATTATGCAAGAGAAGATCAGGTTGTATCTTGAATATGTCGAGAATAATTCTTTCTTTGGCGATATTGGGTTGATATTTAAAACTTTTTGGACAATAGTGAAGGAGCGTTGACGGTAACCTTAACCTTGACTGTTATGGATAAAGATATAGTGGTCCGTATACGGGATTTTATGGAAAACGAGGCTAAGTCATGCTCGAGGGAACCTGGATGTATAACTCCATTATATGTGTATAGGATGTGGGGTGGCCAGGTGTCTTTAGAGGAGGTCTCGAAGGCTTTAGATAGAGTCAGATATGAGTTTTAAGGGATTTGCAAGAGGTGTTTGGCAGTTGTGTAGTTATTTGTTTTGGCCTCAGAGGAGATGAAAAACGATTATAACCAGAAAGCTTTTCTAGCATTGGTTAAGGCCGGACTTTGGGAAACTGAAGCTCGGCTTTTGCTAAATGAAGAGGTCGACTACTCCGAGCTGCTTCGACTGGCAGAGGAACAGTCGGTGGTGGGACTAGTGGCTGCCGGATTGGATCATGCCGCAGGTGTCCCTTATGAGACGAAGTTGAAGTTCATAGGATATGCATCGCAGATACAGCAGCGCAACATGGCTATGAACCGTTTCATCGCAGATTTGGTCTCAAAGTTGCAGTCAGTAGGCATAACTCCTATATTGGTAAAAGGACAAGGGGTGGCACAGTGTTATGAGAGGCCACTATGGAGAACAAGTGGAGATGTGGATCTGATATTGGGTGGTGATGATTATCGTAAGGCAAAGGAACTGTTGTTACCATTATCAACGTCATCGAAAGAGTGTGGTAAGCATATGGAACTGGTGATAGATTCTTGGGTGGTGGAATTACATAGATGGCTTCGTATAGGTCTAACTGCACGGATTAATAGTCAGCTTGGTGTATTAATGAGAGAGTCTTTTGATAGCAACAATGTCCGGTTGTGGAAGAACTATGGCTTTGATACCCGCTTGTTAAATGCAGATAGTGATGTCGTTTACGTTTTTGTACATTTTTTTAATCATTTCTATAAAGGTGGCATTGGGTTAAGACAGATTTGTGATTGGTGTCGACTGCTTTGGACATACAGGGGAACAATAGATTTGCCATTGTTGGAATCTCGACTTCGAGAAATGAGGCTGGTGAGTGAGTGGAAAGCCTTTGCTGCTTTTGCCGTTGAATATCTCGGCATGCCGATAGAAGCAATGCCACTATACTCGTCTGAAGAAAGGTGGAAACGAAAGGCGAAAAGAATCTGTTCGTTCATCATGGAAGTGGGGAATATGGGTCACAATCGGGATATGAGTTACTATAACACCAAGCCATATCTGATTCAAAAGGCAATATCGGTTAGGTACCGGTGTGTGGATTTGCTGCACCACATGGCTATATTCCCATTGGATTCAATAAGATTTTTCCCCAGGATAATGATTAATGGTTTGCGAAGCGCAGCGAGAGGAGAGTAAGAATTATGGTTATTGATAAAAAACTACTTGACGAAGTGTCGGCTCAGGCTAAGGCATCGCCCCGGTTGAGGATGAACTATAACTTCCATCATTCGCTGGACGAGAAATGCCATCGTATGCTTAACGCTGTGGAGCCGGGAACAGAGATACCAATCCACAGGCATCCAGATAAAGACGAGTCATTTGTGATACTCCGAGGCAAAGTACGTTCTACGACCTATAATGATGACGGTTCTGTTATAGACAGCGTCGTCCTCAGCCAAGAAGACGGCATCTACGGGGTTGACATCCCCAAAGGCGTCTGGCACAAACTCGAATCCCTCGAACCCGGCAGCGTCATCTTCGAATGCAAAGAAGGCCCGTTTGTGCCGCATGTGGTGGAAGGAATATTAGATTGCAAAAGAGATGAAGATATAGACAAGACGTAGGGAAATCATATTATTGATAATAAGAATAATTTTGTTTTATGGTTAATCTTCCGAAACATATAATAAAGATGGTTCACAACGTTGGAAAAAATGTTGTGTGGCGTTGCTATGGTCAGGAAGAAATAACATTGGATAATGCCAATGATGCAATTATAAAAGCCCGCAACCCGTTATTTATTATTGAACAAGACGGGAAGCGAATAGCTATCACTTCAAAGCACGATGACGTTATTCCAGATGATTGTCCATATGCGGTTCTTGTACAAAAAAGACCTACTACGTCCTTCTTTAGAAATAATGAACTAGAATACAAAGCATGGATTAAACACCCTTCGATAAATGAAATCCTCACACCTGATGAGGTGGCTTTGTCGTGGCGTGGTAAGTTTACTTTCATAGAAGAAGACAGAGAGGCAAACATTGGTGGCCTTAGACAACCGCAGGCAGGTGCTATCCACGCATGGCTATCATCACAGCATAACCGTAAAGACCGTGCAACCATAGTGATGCCTACCGGCACCGGTAAGACTGAAACTATGCTGGGAATAATGGTGGCAGGACAGTGTAAGAAAATCCTTGTTACTGTACCTCACGATGCGTTGAGAGAACAGATAGCCAATAAATTCTTGACACTAGGTAAACTCCACGAGTTTGGCATTGTAACACCAGACTGCAAGTATCCTTATGTGACTCTTATAGACAGCGGTATAGATAATGTCAATGACTGGCAGGATATAATTGAGCACTCAAATGTTATTGTAACGACAATGGCATTACTTGCCCAAACAAGTAATGACGTTAGGGAACTACTGGCTAGTACTATTACTAATGTCTTTGTTGATGAGGCACATCATTCTGAAGCACCATCTTGGAGTCTGTTCCTTGATAAGTTTGAGCATACGCGTATTACCCAATATACAGCGACACCATTCCGTAACGATGGGAAGAAGCTCAAAGGTGAGTTTATCTATTCGTTTTCGTTAAGAAATGCTCAGCAGCAGGGCTATTATCAGAAGATTAACTTCAATCCCGTGTATGAGATTGATAAGGAGAATGCTGATAAAGCGATAGCTGATGAGGCCGTTGCGATTCTTAGGCACGATAGAGAGGTGTTAAGGAAAGACCATATTCTGATGGCGCGCTGCAAAGACAAAAACAGAGCTGAGCAGGTTTTTGCTTGTTATCAGGAATATGAAGATTTACACCCTGTTCTTATCCATAGTACCACTCCAGGTAAAGCCCGTATTCTTGATGAAATAAAGAACAAGGAACATCAGATTATTGTATGTGTGAATATGCTGGGTGAAGGCTTTGATTTGCCGCAACTAAAAGTGGCGGCCATTCATGATGAAAAACAAAGCTTGCCAATCACCTTGCAATTCATAGGACGCTTCACTCGAACAGCTGATGATAGTATAGGAGAAGCCAGTTTTGTGACAAACATGGCATACCCTCCGATGGCGAACGATATCCGTGACTTGTATTTGAAGGATGCAGACTGGAATGTGATTATCCCTGGCCTTAACGATAAGTCCACTAAAGAGCAACAGGATTTTGCGGAGTTGTTGGATCAATTTCCCGACTTGAATGAAGCAGAGATACCATTCCAGAGTATAAATCCGGCTTTGAGCACTGTAATTTACAGGCTTGATGAATTTAATTGGACGCCGGAGAATTGGAAAAATATCTATACGGAAAAAGATTTTGATTACCGTTATTCCAGCGTGAATGATGCAGGGGATATGATGATAATCATCCTTGGATGTATTGAGAAAGTAGATTGGACAAACTTTGAAGGCATTCAGAATCGAACATGGAATGTGATTCTCCTTCATAAATATGATGCGGGCAACTATAAGCACCTGTACATTAACTCTTCTTTTGGGAAGCCCTCTTTCGACAAGTTAGTTGAGGCTTTATTTGGAACAAAGCAGGCAAAGATAGACGGTGAAGTGGTGTTCCGCTCTTTCCATGGGATAAATCGCTTGTTAGTCCAAATATTTGGCGGACGCAAAACTATACCGGGCGATATTTCGTTTAAGTCATATGTTGGCCCTGATGTTGAGAACGGTTTAAGTGAATTAGCTCAAGGAAGGCTAAGGAAGAATAATATTTTTGCTTCTGGAATTTTCCAAGGTGACCATACTACACACGGATGCTCCAAGAGTGGAAAGATTTGGAGCTATCGTCGTGGGAATCTTCTTTCTTTCAGAGACTGGAGTCATAGAATAGGGGCTCTTGTGGAAGACCCTGCGATTTCTACACACGAGATCTTTAAGCATACGCTAAGAGTTGACCCCGTTGCAGGTGCTCCTCATTCCATTCCTGTTTCTGTTGACTGGGATGATGACATTTACAAGAATGCCGCTTATGAGCAAGTATTACAGATAGAGGGGCATGACGGTGATATATACCTTTTTGATGCTACCATAGAGCTAACTCCTCGTGAATTTGACTTGAACAATTTGCCATCAGACATATTATTCCAGATTTCATATGAAGGCTTGTGTACGAAATATCGTATCACATATACAAGCGTGGTCAATGAAGATAGGACGGATTATAGTTATCATGTAGAAAAAGTCTTTGGACCAAACATCAGTTTTCGTAGACGCACTATTCCATATGGAGATATACTGGAGTATTTCAATGCCGAAAAGTGCTCTCCTGTATTCTTCTTTGCTGATGGCTCCATGCTATATGCAAACAATCTGGTGCAGTTACGCCAAGAAATAATAACCCCATATATAGTTGACGACTTAGAAGGATATGATTTCATTGGAGCTGGTGTGAATATAGGTGATGAGTCTATGGATTGGCCACACAAGGTTGAAACAATTCAGTATTACATGTGGCAGCAAATAAATGCTGATTATGACCTTGTGTTTGATGATGATGGCAAGGGAGAGGTGGCAGATTTGATTGGTGTAAGAAGTGATGCTGACACCATATATGTGCATCTTTATCATCTGAAGTATGCTGTAGAGAATCGAATTTCAAAGCGTATTGATAATTTCTATGCCGTGTGTGGCCAGGCTGAGAAGAGCCTTAAATGGCGTAACGGTAATATGAATATCTTCAGACGACTCATTTATAGGACTGCTCATACTGCTAAAGGAGCAAACCGTATCTTGAAAGGAGATATTGAAATGCTGAAGCAGTTAGACCAAGAATCTGCTGTAACTAAAAAAGTTAAGTTCCACTTGCACATAGTACAGCCAGGATTGAGCAAATCGGATGCTTCTGATGAAATTTTGCATTTGCTCGGAGTAGTACAAAACTATGCATACGAAGTTTGTAATGCCGGCTTGACGGTGCATTGCAGTAATTAGTTGGATTTCATGGTGAAAAAAGTATTGAATGCTCTTTGGGAGTTCTGTAGTTACGTGTTTGTGCCTCAACGTAAGCCCAAAGATTACTATAATATGTAGTTATGACACAAGATGAAAGTGGGCAGAATAACTATAAGGAGGTATTGAACTTTCTTAAAACTAACCACAGGAACCTTTCCAAGTATGATTTAGAGGAAAGAAGGCTTTATACGTGGTGCAAACATACTCGAAAGCAGATGAATGCAGGGAGCTCAAAGAGCCACGGCTGACAATGTTCAAAGAATTGCTGGCATTGAGTGAATAATATAAAAGGAAAAATCAATACGTCTGAATATTAATATGATACGATGGCTACACATATCTGACCTTCATTTGGGAAGTGATGGGGCCGTCACAGCTATGCTTCGTGACGAACTGCCATCATTTCTTAAAAGTAAAGGCTTGAAATGTGACTATGTTTTCTGTACGGGGGACATAAGGACGGCCAATGTCAATCCTAATGACTTCACAGATGATATGGCCGCATTTCTCAAGCAGGTATGTGAGGCTGTAGGGATAACAATAGAACGTTTGTTCATTGTGCCAGGAAACCATGATATAAATCGTGATGTTGCAGGTCGTGCTGATGCAATTGAAGGTGCGATGTGGGGGAAGAATTTCTACTATAATTCAGACGATGGAATCATTAAGCCGGAAGACATAACTAAAATAATGTCAGGTGAAATTGATTTCAAAAGTTTTCTTGAAAAAGTATATCCGCAAAACCGTATTGATTATTATGGTAAAATAGATGCTCCACACTTTAACATAGAAACGGATGACTTCAACATTCTTCATGTTGATACTACAGTTGCATATACTAAAGGCCACGAGAAGTATGACTTGGTTGTTGGAACTAACTACTTGTACAACGTTATCAGGTCTCTAAATAAGAGAAAGCCTGCCATTTTGTTGGCACACTATCCTTATGATTGTTTGCGACAGAGTGAGAAGAAAGTGCTTTCTACTATGTTGCAGCATAATGTTGTTCGTTTGTGGCTTGCCGGGCACGAACATGATAAACTGCTCAAAAAAGAACAGTATCTGGATGTTTTGCAAGCTGGTGAATTACGTAAGGAAGATAAGACCAGCCCTTCTTTCTTAATCGGAGAATATGAGCCAACTACCTTTGATTGTAAAGTAACCGCTTATATGTGGTATCCTGAGGGCTGGGAAAAGTATCCGTACGTTGATTTGGATAATACGCCTCAAGATGTCTATAACTTCAAGTTGTTTCCAGCTGAAAAAGAAAAGCAACAAGTATCCGACGAATCAATGGGGGCGGATGTGCGGAAGATAGCTGAAGAGGCTTCTTCTCTTGCTTCTGAAATAGGGAAGTTAGTTAATAATCCTGCTATTCAAAATGCCAATATTGTTTTAGGTGGTAGTCAGGCACAAACACACGTTGTTGTAAATACCCATATAGTTGAACGAAAGCAGTTGGTTGAACGTTGTATAACGGATCTGAAATCAGGAAAACTTGTTATCCTTCATGGTTCTTTGAAGATTGGGAAATCAGAATTGGCCAGGCAAATTGAAAAGACATTCCCTGGAATATCAGTTTACGATAATACACTGTTGGATAAATTAGAGGGAAAAATAGATACACTTCTTCGTGAAAATCGAAATGGACAGGCTGTTGTTGTGACCACTTCTGCACTCAATCTTAATTTTGCTGGATTCGATGCCGCTTATGTGTCTCAGATTGAAGTTCCTTTAATGACTCTCGCTGAGACAAAGGATCTTATATCCACCTACAACCCTACAAAAGATTTGAGTTCTTTCATTTGTGCTCACAGTTGTGGTCATCCAGTATTAATAAAGACACTATGTGATTATCTCTCCGCAAACAACTGGACAATAAATGAAGCTAATTTCAGTGATGTCCTTAACTTTTCTTTCGACTATAGCTTGCCTCGTTCCATTGCTTCATTGATGGGTAAATTAATTCCAGATAAGCAGAATAGGGCTTTCCTGAATCGATTGCTTTTGGTTAAGGGTTCTTTTACAGAGACGGAAGCTTGTGGTCTAGCCAGCATAGAGCCACAGATAGATGAGCCAATGATGAGGCTCAACTTACTAATCCCAAGTTGGATAATGCCCATCGATGGCCTCCTGAAAGCCAATCCATTATTTGATAAGGTATGGAAACCAGATGTGCCACAGTCGTCAAGTGCTTCATGTCATAGGTTACTGGCATCTAATTTACTTCATAAAAAAGGCGCACTTGGCGAGCATGATGTATTAAGTTATATTGCTCATTGTGTTGCTGCTGGGGATTATGAAGATGCAGGTGTTATGTACATCACTGTTATGCTCAAAATCCACGATGCGGACGGATTGCCAGAAAGAAGCATATTTAGAGGGATTTGGATTGATATTCCATTACCAACTGGAATGTCACTGCATACAAGGATAGGAATACGTATAATTCAACTCATATTCTTCCAAAGGTTAAAGAAGATACAGCGACAGTATCTCTTAAACGATTTGGCTTCTTTAGTGAGCCAATGTACTGACAAGAAGTTCCTGCCATTCTTCAATAGTGTCATCACCATGTTTAGCTTCTTGGATGGTGATACAAAGATCGGTTTAGAACATTACAACCAGTATCTAAAGTATAAAGAAGACGGGGCGGAGATGTTGAAACTGGTAGAAAATTCAATACCAATATTTGACAATAATATATGGTTCTTCCTTCTTCGTGCAGAAAAACCCGAAGATTACTCAAGTTGGCTTAACTCTTTTGACCCGGATAGAGCTATCTATTCACATGATGATATTCACATCTGTGATAGTTGCTATCTCTCTGTAAACCGTTTTATTGATTATCATCTCCAGAGCGAAACGATTTCTTCAAGAATTCAGATTCTTCAGATTATCCAAAAACAAGCAGAGGAAAAACAGTGTCCTGAGATAGCTATTGTTTGCATCTTTAAGCAAATGGAGTTGCTTGCGAGAGATTTCCGTTATTCAGAAGCTCGTGATGTATATAGTGCTAATTATCATCAATACGAAGAATATCCATTAGCACAAATTCTCTTGAATGGCTCAATGGCCAATGCGCACTATAGGGATAATGCAATTGATAATAAAGAAGCAATACCATACTTTAAAGCTGTTCTCTCTGTCAAAAACGAAGATCTCATACCAGATATACGCTCGCACATGCAGCAGCTATATGCATATGTAATTGCAGAAGATGATGAGGCGGCTGGAGTTGCGATGCTTGAAGATGCCTTAAAATTTGTTGATAATGACAAACATCGTGTAGATATATACGAGTATTACCAGTGTGCCGGTGAATTGTCGTATGCATATTGGTGTGCTGGCAATCGTGTAAAGGCCGTAGAGATGCTATCATCATGTGTGTCGTTTGTTTTGACTGATTTGAAAGACGGGTCTTCAAAATTTGCAAAGAGTTACATCTGTATCTGTGATTGCCTAGCATATAAATATCAGTTTGATTTGGATAATAAGCCCTTGCCTGAATCACAAGCAAAACCATTTCATGGTATGTTTTCAGAAAAAGGACTTACCGACTTTGATGACTTGTATTCTGAGGACCGCATTTACACAACGAGCTATATGATGTGTGATACTTGCGGTAAATTAGGAATGAAAGAGCTTGCCACAAAGTGGGCATACAAGACAGTGGAAGCATGTAAAGACAGGAAAGATGTACAGGAAACGCACTACCTTATCTTCTTGTTGCTGCCTCTATTTATAGCAGAAAATGATTTAGAAGCCATCAGATATGTCATAAATCATTCATGTAAAGCAAAGATGCTTTCTTATAATAATCATCCTGAACTAAAGAAAGATAATGCTGATTTTGAATTTATTGAGTTCCATATCGTTCCATTACTAATGGCTGCACTATCATTGAAACTCCGTGGTGACGAATCTGGTCTTGAAATTATAAAAGAGATTTTAGGAGAATACACACCTGTTACGGATGCTGAGATGATAGATAAAATGAGATCAATCTTTTGTAGGAGTGCATATGATAAGGCATTTATCTCAGAAATAAATGAGTTAGACCAGAACCGCTACTATGCGGTATATGTTTGTGCATATCTGTTGACAGCTTTTTATTCTGATGCTTATTATGCATTCATGCTTCTTATAGCAGTCTTACCTTCTCTTGAGCAACACTTCATGCAGATTCTTGGAAAGGAGGCAATTACTATAGTTAATCGCTTTATTGCAGACTTTTGGAAAGCAAAGATTCTAAGTTCGCCAGATGAATTTTCTGATTATAAGCATTTATACGATAAAGGACTTCCTTTAATAGATGAATACGAAAGGAAAGATAATCTTGGTAATCATACAATGTTTATGGTGCAGTATCATCTAAAAGGGAAAATAACTCTTCAACCAGAGCAAGAAAAATGGCTGGAAGCGTAATGGGCCGGATAAAAAAGACGGGCGACCGTAGGGGGGCTTTAAGAATCAGGGGGACAGGAACTTCTATACACGCTTTTATGTGCTTGAAAAATGTGTGTCAATGAGGGAATAAGCTTTGATGGATGATTGCTTCTTAGGGCAATAATTTCTGTGTCATCAAATTTAGCTGAGGGCAGCGGCCTTAGAGCTACATTGAAGAAGAAGGCTTAGGTTATTTACTGTTTACCGTTTACTGTTTACCGTTTACTGTTTGGTTTTTGGAAAAGCTACGGCTAAATATGATAATTGGCCGTATTTTTTTTGAAAATACGAAGCTGAAATTGAAAATCTTGGGAATTTGCGTGAAAGGGGACAGACCCTTGTTACACGTGAGGGATTAAGGAGTTTGTTGGTATGATAAGAATATAAAATGTCAAAAGTGTTATGTTTTTTACGTAGAAAACAAAACATTTTGTATCTTTGTAGTCGCTTATAAACGTGTAAAGAAGTGGTATGACTCTAGCTAAAGAGGTGAGAAATAAGGTGTTAGGACTCAAAGAGGGCACCGTGGTGACTCTGGCAGACTTTGGTTTGCCAGTAGAGCAGCAGCCTGCGCTGAACGTGACCTTGAATCGACTGGTGGCTGAAGGCGTGCTAAAAAGGCTGTCTAAAGGCAGATTCTACAGGGAAAAGAAATCGGTGTTCGGTACACTGCCTCCAAACGAAATGGAGGTGGTGAAGGACTTTTTGGTGAAGAACGGTCAAACGGTAGGTTATATTACCGGTACGCAAGCTTTTGCTGAAATGGGACTGACAACACAGATTTCATCGAAACTGCTTGTGGGAACGAACAAATACAGGCGTGCCGTGAAGCGTGGAGACTATATGGTGTCGTTTCTGCTTCAACCAAATCCTATCAAGGAGGATGAAATAGAGATGTACCGTTTGCTGGATGCTTTGCGTCTGGTGAGAGAGATTCCGGCTACGACCCCCGATGAGGCGGTGCGTTTCCTGATAGGTCTGCTGGAAAGGATGACGGAAGAAGATAGGCAACGGCTCACGGAATTGGCAAAGGGCTATACGCCTTACGTGCGTGCTCTGCTGGGCGCTATGTTGGAGCAGGCGGGCTTCTCTGCATACGGATTGAAGCAGGGGCTGAACGGTGTAACGAGCTATAAACTGCCCGTGACAGAGCGGGTGCTTGCAAACAAAAGAAAATGGAATATCGTATGAATCTGCATGAGAATACGGAATTGTTTGCGGAGTCGCTGACGGCCGCTTCGCAACCAGAAGAAAGAGGAGGACCCAGAGATGTCGCATGCTATCTCCCGCCTTACTAAAGAGGGCAGGCTGAAGAAGATTGCCCCCCCGCCTCTACACTACGAACCTAATTGACAGTCCGGAGAGAGGTTTTTGTGTTTTTGCAAGAAATTCTAACTATGGAGAGAATAAATCGCAATGACTACCTCCATTGGGGGGTGTAGTTTCGGCTGGCAAATAGTTTACCAAGGATGAAATTTCGTACAGTAAAACGATATTTTTTCGTTTAACTGTACGAATTTTTTTATTTGCAGTTTGAAAAAAGAATGTAATCTCTATACGCCGTGATATAAGTACTACCCTCGACAGGTCTGCCCGATTTCTATAACGGCGGATTTGACTTCATCGATAATCTGGAGGCAGCGCTCGCGGGACATCTTGGTGTTGATGCCGACTGCGATGAGGTCTTCATCTGTGGGAATGCCGCGGAAGTTGACAGTAGTGGCATGCTCGTTAAGGGTCTGGTCGTTGGTGAGGTCATAGGCGGGGGCTAGCTCCCAGCGCCCATCACGGCAGAGAAAACTGAAGTTTCGGGCGTGATCGTCGTAGTTGCTCGCATAGTGGTTGAAGGCCATGCGGCGGAACTGCTGCTCTACTGCCTCGGGTGACTGGGTGAGGTATCCCGTCAGCTGCAGAAGGCTGTGGTAATCCATCTTGGGCGGTGTGAGTGGCTCGTTTAGTAGGCCGCTGGCTGTAGCCATGTGGAGGCGGTTGCCATGTTCATCAATGTCGAAGCGCCTTGTGGCGAAATACTTTCCCTCCATCAGCCGGAATTCGGGAACTTCGACACCTGCTTTCCGGGCTAGTTCATTGTAGCGGTATTCCTGCTGCCCAATGTCCGTAGGGTCGAAGGTGTGACGGAACTTGACAAGCCAATGTCCGGAGGCATCGCTGTAGAGGCATTTGGGGTGCACACCGCCCGAGTTGCCGCTGCCGAAAAGCAGCAGGTCTGACCCTTTGTCGGTTCTCTCGGACAGCACTTCGAGGGCAAGAGTTTGCATCTCGTCGAGCGACAAATCATTTGTTGAGCCTCCTATCTTGCTCTCGGGTATATAGCATAAGGCCCCCATGCCCGAGCTGCCAACGAGACTCAGGCGCTGTACAGGTGTCAGGCTGCCGTATTCGATGCCTTCACGTCGCAGCACCTTGCGGAGGAGGTATTCGCCATAGCCGCCTGGAAGGCTGTCCTCGAAAATGCCGAAGTTGCCGCTGAACGGTTGCCAAGGGGCCGAGAAAAGGCCCGGCTTCAGCGGCAGCTGCAGGGGCGATATGGAGAAGCCCTCGCGAAGCCACGCATGGTCATACTCAAACTGGCAGCACGAGCGGTTGCCCATCGACAAGGTCCCCACCTTGCGACCGTGATACATCACGCTGACGCTCAAAACATCTTTAATCATACTCCGCGTTTCCTGGTTTTGTTTTTATTTATTTCCAGCAGCTCTTCCATGGTGTCGTATTTGGGCTCCGATAGCAGCTGCATGACCTCTTTTGTATATCCTAGCGCTTTGGCCAGCTTGACATATGACTCAAGCGAGATGGAGTGTTTCAGTTCGAACCGCTGGATAGTGGATGCCGGCACTCCGCTCATGGCTGAAAGACTTTTGGTGGAGAGCTTCTTTTCCAATCGGCGTGCCTTCAGGTTATCCGCCATCCGCTTCATTGTCACAGTCAAAGGATATGGATCAAATGTGTATTCGCTATGCATAATATGGTGTGTGTATTTCGTTGTTATTATGTATAATGCATAATATGATATGTATTATTTTAGATTGCAAAAATACACAAATTTTCCATAATAAACAAGGTAGGCTCTAATAATTGATTATTTTAAGTTTCTGGTTTAAGCGGAGAGCCTACTTTAGCCGCTTCGCCAGAATTTGTTATTATTTGCAAAGTTAATTCG
>Ga0256871_1000222_pt1 | contig 21091 bp, 9 predicted proteins | sample RumenRJG_07RNA_FD_185439 | JGI IMG/M metagenome (GOLD analysis project Ga0256871, IMG submission 185439) | Metatranscriptome of bovine rumen microbial communities from Lethbridge, Alberta, Canada - Rumen RJG_07 (Metagenome Metatranscriptome) | ecosystem: Host-associated > Mammals > Digestive...
CCACATTGTCTCAACCTGTATGATTCGAAAGACTAGAATATTTCTCCAAAATCATCATCCTTATCTGGTTCATCGCTTCCTGTCAAATTAGTTGTATAAACAACATCATCTGTAATCTCTACAAAAGGCTTTTGATATCGCTTTTTCTCCATCCATCTTCACACTCCTTCTTCAACCTTTCCCACTTCTAATAGTGTGATCTTAAATATCCGATACTTGAATCATACTCAATGTACAAAATCTGAGCTCTTTCATTCAAATCGTTTGTCCAACTATTATGGTACATATTCGGTGCATGGAGTACCAACCGTTCCTTTCCTTCAAAATCGGTAAAGATCATGCCATGTCCTCCATCATATTTGCCCTCATCAAGTCCGTAAAGTCGAGGAGCAACCGGATCGTATGTCCACTTACCGCCAACTAATTTTCCGTTGCTGCTTTTCAACTGCAATTCTAAATATCTTGCCTCCAAACTTGGAGAGCTATCCGCGAACGTAGACCAGATACAGAAGAGGTTCCCATTGCTGCGGTACATAAACGGACCATCCGTTACATAACAATTCAAATTTGAAAGGTTTGCGGCCGCCTTTGCGTTAAACATATATACCGGGGCTCCTACTGCACGGCTCAAATCTTTGCTCAATGGAATATAATACATAGTGCCATTCAGGTCTCCATAATCCCATGACACCGGATACTCGTGGCTATATACCATATATGGTTTTCCATCTTCGATGTACAACGTTCCATCCAGACATCTGTCAGGAAGCGGCGTAACCGGACCATACTCTCCATCGGAAGTCTTTGACCACTGCCGGAATGGACCTAAAGGTGAATCTGCCTTCAGAATCTCAGTTCCCATTGGAATCACTTTTCCACCAGTTGAAGTCGGAACTAAATCCTTCTTTGCTGTTGTTACAAACATATAATACGCTGTTTCTCCGCTATCCGGGTTTGTGTATTTGAACACTTCCGGCGCCCAAAGCTGTCCGGATACTCCCCAGAAATCTTGCGGTGCTTCAAAACATTGTCCCTGTTTTTCCCACACAAGTAAATCCGGACTGGTAAATACATCAGCGGTGTAACTTTGTCTTGTACCATACATATAGTAGGTCTTTTCTCCATTGCTGTCATCTGCCAGTATTGATACGTCTCTCATACGGAAATCATTCAATGTCAGCACTGCATTTCCGGACTGCACTCTGAGGTCTTCATAATATTCTGTTCCCCAACCGCCATTCATACAGAGACCAAGCTGGTAAGCAGTACCGGATGAGAATCCTCCGAATCTGGAATCCGTCAACGGAAGCTTCAACGCAAGGGTATCAACATTCAACGTAGGGGTATCATCAAAATATACATACAAAATGTCTTCGACAATCACCGCCCGGAACGAAAGCGTTTTCGTCTGATCTGGGTTAAAGAAGGCGGTCGCGGCATTGTTCGTAAATACACAGTCTCCTGTGTTACTCGGAGTATACTGTGTCCAACCTGCCCCAGACCATCCGCCACCATTGGAATCTACATACAGTGTATTTCCCCACAAACTGAAGCCCATCCTCTTTGTGCCATCTGTAACGGTAAATCCCATGAGGTCATATCCGGAGTTATCTCCGTGTCTCATCGTTCCTGTCATATCCCACTTTGTAGAGTAATCTGTCTTCTCATCTGCTTTAAAATAAACATGGCGAACCTTACCGGGTTCTCTGGTTGCTTCTATCTTACCCTCTTGGGCATTCACGGTCATTCCATAGTTATACGCTGTCACAAACTCTGTCGCTCCTGCTGTATTTGCTTCTCCCCCCATCTTCACATCCAAGCCGCGATAGATGATGGTTCCGTCATCTGCTGTATCGCCGTTTGTGCCGCCATTTACCGCTAAACCAACCTGATATACGCTGCCCTTTTCAAATCCGCCAAACGATAAATCGGTCAATGGGATTCTCCATGTCAGGACATCATCCAACCATAAGAAGAGGGTATCTTCTACAAGCACCAACCGGAATTGAACCTGTGACGCTGTCCTTACATTTGCCTTGGCAAAGTATTTGTTATTGGACTCCCAATCTACCATATACTTTGAACCGCCGTCAAAATACTTCCACGTATTTCCGTTTATGATACTGCCATCTCCTCCATAGAGTCTTACATAAGATCCGGAAGAATTGTCCCTTACAATGAAGCCGTGTGGTATGAATCCGTCTGTTTTTGTCGGATCTGCCATCATGTTTCCGGTAATTTCCCATACGTTGGATTTTCCGGTGAAATATGCCGTAGTATTCTGGTCGCCTGTTCGTTTCACCGTTCCAGTCGATTTATCCGCAGTGTACGCTTCACTTAGAGACGTATCGATGGACATCAAATCTTTCACCTGATTGCCGCACAGTCTCTGTACCCGGTAAAACGCTGCAGCCGCATCGCCTTCTCCTGCAAATAAGGAAATCCGATAATCTGCAGAACCGGCTTTGAAGCCGCCAAATGCTCCATTTGTGAGCGGAACCACCCATGACTGGATTCCGTTAAACCATACTAATAACTGATCTCCTGCCAGACGCATACGGAAAGGAATCTCTGCAGACGTTCTTTCACTACTGCTAAAGAACTTCTTATAGAATTCCAAATTGCTCTCCGCATTCACCAGAATACCGGATGGATCATTTTGGGGAGTATACGTCACAGGAGTTGCACCATTACATACCACTGTCACTCCGAAATCCTTTCCGTAGAGACGAACCGTTGTATCTTGTCCGGACGCATTCTTTCCTGTAATCTCGAATCCCTGGGCAAGCAGTGTACTGAGATTTTGCTGGCTCATAGTACCGGTTACTTCCCACTTATCTGAATTTCCGAAAAAGGTTGCGCTGGCTTCCCCTGTGGATGCTTTCGTTAGGGACAACGCTCCGTTTTCTTCCACAACATCCATATTGTTCTCTTTTGAAATCCAGTTTGTCTTAGACGCAAACACACCGTCTCCCACCAGACTTTTCACATTCCGGAAGAAGGTGATACCTTCATCTGAATTATTCGTTGCAATACCAATCTGTACTGCTGTTCCGTTTGTATATCCTTCCAGATACTTAGACAATTCAAGCTCATATGCTGCTTTTCCATTGAACTTAATCGCTAATTTGCCCTCTGCCACCATAGCACTCATATGGCAATACCCGGTTTCATCAAACGGTACGATGCCTTGCGGAAGATCAATGTTGGTCACTCCATTCCAATACAGATTCTTAAATGTCCGCAACGAAACATTCTCGCCCTTATATACAGGAATTAAAAACTCTGCTGTCTTACCGGTAGCCGGGATTCTGACGCTGATTCCGGCCGCTCCTTCTGTAGTAGCCATATCCAGAAGCTGCATATCCGTTTCCACTGACACTGTAGTTCCAGCTTCTCCATAAAGTGCCGCATTGGCATCTTTATAAAGCGGGATATATGCGCCATCCAATGCATCATATACCATATCTTTGTTGAATCCGGTCAGTCCGGTTGCTACCGCCGCTTTGTCTGTCAGCTTCACCTTCGCATCCTCACCGAAGAGCACATTCAAATCCGATATGCTCGTCTTTCCTTTATTCATTGTATTCCATGCCGCCAATGCAATATGGTATGCCGTTCCATCTGTCCAGTCACTATATACACCACTAAGCGGAATGATACAGCTAATCTGCCCGTCTACTTTGCAATACAGGGTATTATCGGCAACTGCCCATTCAATCAGGTTCGCAGTTCCCTTAACCTGCGTATTCAACATATTCTTGATTGCAGAAGAATCATTTTGTGCCCACAGGGTTGGGGTTGAGGTATCATTCTTTAATGTATCTATCTGCGTACCATCCTCCCATTTGCTTACATCCCCCTTCATTCGGACATATCCCTGACCATTCAGCCAGAAGCGGGCTGCGTGATTTCCGTTTGCATCCTTAAGGGTCACACCATATGCTCCCTGTTTATTATCTTCCTCTTTCGTATAGGTTGCGGATACATAGATGTTATCGCTGGTTCCCTTGGCATACACATCACTTGCGGTTCCGGTTGCATCCCGTTCGACTACCACTCCGTTTTTAGCGAGGGTCTTCTGCCCCTGCTTATATGCAGTATGCCAGTCAAAGAGCTTACCTGCCCTCAGGTTCTTCACCAGTGTGGCATCCACTTCTGAACCGGTTCTTACCTGAATCTTTTCAAAGGACTGGTTTCGGGCACTATCTCCGGCAAAAAGCTTCACTCCGTAACTGGTTCCCGCAGGAAAGCCATCAAACTCTGCCTCCGTAAGCGGAACCATCCATGAGAACAAGCCATCCAGCCACACAAATACGGTATCATCTACGAGTACTGCCTGGAACTCTACGCTTCCATCCCCGCTCGTGCTATAAAAGTAGTTATTCGTGTCCGAATTCTTTACAAACGCATACTGATTATCTCCATTATTATAGGTTTTGTTATTATACAATGCATGGTTATGACTTGCGGTGTGTGTACCGTCACACCACTCACCCTGCAGCCACTTCTCGATTCCATTATGTCCACCCAGCAGATAGAGCCATTTGCCGGCCCCATTGATGAGAAAGCCCTGATGGGCATCTCCACTGCCTGAATGACTCATCGTTCCCGTAACCTGCCATACCTTTGAGCTGTTCTCACTCGAAGCGAGGAAAGCAGTTTGTAAAGCCTTACTTTCACCATCGGAAAATGTACCTGCTTCCACATCCGCATTAACTCGTGGTCCATTCGAATAGAACGTCCAGGTTTTCATCTTTGCGTCAATGGCATCCTGTCCTTCATAGGTCTTCACTTCTTTGAACCGTGGTGTATATCCTTTCTTGGTATCATGTGCCACAATACCAAGGCTTATGGTGTCACTATTTGGATCATAGGTAGCCTTATTGTTTTTATCTTTGAACAATTCCGTCATGGAACGCTCATATGCCGTCACATCATCGATCAGTACCATAAATTTGCCGTCATAGACTGCCGCCTTGATGCGTGCCTGCTCCGGTTCGCCCGCTGCTGGAACAGAAACCTTCTTCGTAAGATCACCCTGAACTGGTTTTGCTCCGGTCGTGAAATGTGTGGAGCCCGCCCAGTGGTACTCTCCCTGCAGACGGACAAGACCGGTATTAAAGATTTCAAACTGTACGGAATTCCAGTTATCATCTCCTACCACAATGGTGATTCCGACTCCTGTCTCATTATCACTATTTCCCCAGTTTTCCACAACCGTCTCTACTGCCACCGGTGTGCCTGCTTCTTTTGGAGCAGTTCTTGCATAGATGAAATCTCCATCCTTCACATCACTTCCCGGCATATAAGCACCGTCTATGGGTTCATAAATCATATTCCGACGTTGCAGGTTTTCTTTCTCTGCAGTCAGTCCATTCGTGTCAGCCGTCTTATATGCGTCCTTTCCGAATTTCAGCTCCTGCAGCGCAAAAGCCATGTTCTTGTCTGTTGCCGTCGTATTGTGACCTGCCACACCAAGCTGATAGCATCTTCCATCCTTCCATGCAGCGCAAAGCTTCTCCATCGGCATGCGAAGGAAAACCTTTCCGTCCACACTTCCGTACAGCACGTTCTTCTCAATTGCCCAGATGACATTTCTCGTTGTCCCTGCAGCGGCAGTTAACATCTCATAAACCGATGACTTGATATTTGCCGTAACAGCAGTGTCCTTCGTCGCATCCGAACTCGTCTGCTCATATGCCTGTACCCATACCCAGACTCCTTCTTTATCTTCGACTGTGGTATCATCCGCTGGTTTATCTGCGGTCGTTATATAGTTGTATCTATCCGCAGCAGAATCATCTGCATATCCGGATGCATTCATGTCCTCCCCTGCAACTACCTTTACGCCATAGCCATCATAGAACACCTGTCTGGTCTGACCACCGTTCCGGATAGAGATACCGAACTGGTTGCCCGCTCCTGCCGTCGTATATGTACCTTTCAGATAGACCGTATTGGAGCCACCCTTAAAATACTTGTAAGATGCCGCAGGATCTGCAGCATTCTTATATGTATATGTATCTCCGGAAACGGTGAAATCTTCTCCGCTTCCGTCCGCATCATTGATACGCTCGTCAGATACCAGCATACGGCTGCGTCCGGTACCGGAAACCTTGGTACCATCCTTGGTAATCCACCATGGGGTTGCATTGATCTCCATATTGTCAAACTTTGTATTCACAATATTGGAAATCTTCACGGTTGCAAAATATGTAGATGCCTGACAGAATTCCGTCATCGGATTTACTATGTCTTTGCCATTATCCGTGCCTGTCACCTTAATCTCCTGATATACTTTTTGTAAACCAAGTTCCTTTGTGACTCCATTAATCGTCACCGAAAAGCCCACCTGGCCGTAACTCAGGGAATCTACCGATGTTACCAGCCGGAATTTTACCTTATCCGGGCTGTCTGCCATCTTTTTGGTCGTCTGTACCTTCAAGGACAGCGTGTCCTCCGGCACAAACTTTGCCCATGCTGTTCCGGTCGTTGTCTCTTTTGCAACTTCCGTAGTTTCATTTGCTTCCTGATACCAGCCTGCAAACACAAATCCGTCCTTTTGAGGACAGGATGTATAATTGCCTTCTGTATCTTTTTCTGTCCTGTATGCACTGATATCCAGATATTCATAATAGATACCATTATCTGCATTTACTACATCACCGACTGTGGCGGATGCACCCGCCGCCTCGGTCACAAATACAGAAGACGGAATCATCTGCAATACCATCGCAGCCACAAGCAGCACGGAAGCAATTGCTTTTGCATACTTCTTCTTCCTCTCTCTCATTTCAAACCTCCTTTACAACATTTTTATATCAGACAGACTTCTATTTTATTTTGAGTGAAGCAGTTTTCTCCGACAAACAGTTCAAATCGACCTTTTTCAACAACAAATGTTCCCTCATTGTCGTAGAAGCCAAGAGAATCCGCGCCTACTAAGAACGTCACTTCTTTCTCTTCGCCCGCCTCAAGCTCAATCTTCTGATATCCTTTTAATTCGCGCTGTGGTCTCATAAGAGAGGCAACATTATCATGGATATAGAGCTGTACCACTTCTTTTCCTTTGCATGTTCCGGTATTCTTTACTTTTATGGAAACGTCAAACGCCTCTCCGGCATTCACTTTTTCAAGTGCCAGACTATCCTTTTTCACAGAAAGCCCTGTATATTCAAAAGTGGTGTAGGAAAGTCCATATCCAAACGGATACAGCGGCGAGCCCGGTACATCCACATAGTTACTTTCCGGATTCTCCCCATAATATCCATTTACCTCCCGGCATGCTGATGTTGCATTATAATACAATGGAATCTGTCCTGATGTCCGGACAAAGGTAGCAGCTGTCTTTCCGCTTGGGACGATATCCCCATAAAGTATCTTGGCCGCAGCCTCTGCACACATGGTTCCTCCATGCCATGCAATCAGGATAGCGTCAAGATATGGCTCCACATTTCCTAATGCAATCGGTCTTCCACAGAAAATAACACCTACCACTTTTTTCCCGCTTTCGTGTGCGGTATGTACCAACTCTATCTGGTCTTTCGTAAGCGCACAATCAGATGAGGCTTTCGTCTCACCTGTTACCCAACGGCTCTCACCCAATGCAAGGACAATCACATCACTGTCTTCATAGGCTCCGTTTATATCTACATTTCCATGCTTTTTCATGGCTTCTGCCATATTTGGCGTAATCTCCACGATTCCGTCAAGAGACCATGTACCATGAAGTTCTTTCCGCTCCTCTATATAGGGTCCGCAAAGAGCTACTTTCACATCTTTCCGTAACGGAAGCACCTCTCCTTCGTTCTTCAAAAGAACCATGGACTCGGCTGCCAACTCCTCTGCCAGCTTCATGTGTTCTTCCCTATCCACAGGAACACGGCTGCAGTATGGTCTTTCAAACAATCCTTTTGCAAGCTTTATGCGCAAAATTCTTCTCACGGATTCATCAATTACTTCTTCCGGAACTTCGCCTGCGAGCACCAGTTCCTCAAGTTCTCTCACGTAATGAGCGGATACCATCTCCATGTCCAGACCGGCAAGGATGGATGATTTTGCGCAGGTTCTTCCATCCTCTGCCACACCCTGTTTTTGAAGCTGATCCACAGAAGCCCAGTCGGATACGACATACCCTTCAAATCCAAGCTGACCCCTGAGAATATCGGTCAGATACTTTTTGCTGGAAGTCACCGGCTGACCGTTAATATCATTAAAGGAAGACATCACCGTAGCAGCTCCTGCTTTTACGGCCTCCCGAAATGGCGGGAGCACCAGATTATATAAGGTATAATCTGATATCTCTGTTCGAAAATAATCTCTTCCTCCTTCTGAGGCTCCGTAACCAAGATAGTGCTTGCTGCATGCGGCCAGACTGTCCGGCGCTGCAAGATCTTCCCCCTGGAAGCCTTCCACGATGGCTCTTGCCATACGGGATCCAACATACGGATCTTCTCCGGGACCTTCTACGATTCTGCCCCATCTTGGATCATGACAAACATCCAGCATCGGTGAAAACGTCCACTGTACACACTCATTCACTGCTTCTTTTGCGACACAACGATACGCTTTCTTTACCAGTTCCGGATTAAAAGAGCATGCGGATGCAAGTGGAACCGGAAGAACTGTATGATGTCCGTGAATGACATCTCTCCCAAAAATCATGGGAATCCCACTCCGGCTCTCTTCTACCGCACAGCGCTGCAATTCGTTCATCGTCTCAATCAAGACTGCCTCTTGTTCATCATTTCCTGCTGTCGCCGAATTTGCCAGAATCAGAGATCCGACCTCACCATTTCGAATTCTCTCTTTTAACTTTTCAGGTGGTACCATGGATGGTGCCACCTGATTCAATTGTCCTATTTTCTCTTTCAGGGTCAATGTGGAGAGTATCTCATCTATCTGCATATCAAATTTGCTATACATATATCTGCTCCTCTCCGGTTATCTCTGCATTCTTCTTCGTCTCACGGTACGAACAGCTACGCGTGAAGCCGATAACAAAAGTACCGCCAGAACAAGTATCCAGACTCCAAGACTATCTCCGGTAATCGGTGATGTAGATGAGGAACCTGTCGGTGCTTTATTTCCTGCAGTGCCTGCAGTCGTAACCGTACTGGTCAGGTCTGCAAGCGGATGCTGGAAAATCTCCGGACTATACCGAACCAACGCTACGCCTGACTGACCGGGAATTACGGTATTTCTCGCAGTCAGAGAAAGATTGGAAAGGTTCGTATTCGTAGCAATCTCGGTAAAGAGGTACACACCTGTATTATCATCATCCAGAGAATTTATCTGTTGATATAACTTCCACTCATCACTCTCATAAATATAGAAACTCAGCGTATCTCCTTGTCGTTCCCAGCGCATCTTTATTCCTGCATTATGAGCAGCAGCTACATGTGACCATTTGATTGTATTACCACCCGTTGAAATTCCTTTTTCCGCATAAAACCATTGCCAATTCGGATTCATTGTCATATTAATGGTGTTTACTTCAGTGTCAGAACCTACCCTGATAATACGATGTGGGATAGAAAGTGTATTCCACCCCGGCTCGGAGCTGGAGAACATCGTTGCTTCCAGTGTCCAATCGGTGCTGTTCAACGGAATGTATATAGGATTATTGTCCAGATTAATCTTTCCGTCTGTGACCATGGCTTGCAGAGCACTATCCCTGCCTTCCTTTATGTGGATGTTCGTCATCTCATATGTGGCACTGCCGATATCTTTGCTGCTAAGTGCAAAGGTGGTCGGAGCATCTGCTGTGACATCCCGCTTTCCTACCAATACGTATTTATCTCCTGTTTTTGCGTACAGGTATGCCCAGCTGTTCATGCGCACAAGCCGGATATCCAGTCCGTATGAAAGTGCTTTTTCAAGACCTGTATTGGTTCCCTGATTCTGGTCCTTCGACACGTCAATGTTATCCACCGTTTTTACATCTGAACTTCTTCTGTCATATCCTCCCAGTTCCACCTTGCTGTCATTCTTACTCAGATATACGAGCCGGAATGTGTCTTTTCCCCAGGAATCCTCTCCACAGATGCGAAGGGCAAGAGCCGGAGCTTCTGCGAAATTTCTAAGTCCTGACACCTTTATTCTTCCTTCCAGCACTGCATAGGTGTTCTTTGTACGATAAATGTCTTTGTCATTTCCGTTCGTCTGTTCCTTAAGGGCTGGAACATCCGGATCATCCTCCTGCGCTTCGTTTATTGTCAGTTTGATATCTGAGAGATTCGTCTTCGTCTTAATCCTGGTAAGGAGATACAATCCCTCTTCATCTGCACTCAGAGTATCAATCTGCAGATATCTCTTCCATTCTTCTTCGTGATATGCATAGAACGTCAACAAATTTTCTTCTCGCACCCAGCGAATCCTTGTACCTGCCTTGTTTTCAGGGCTGGCATCTACTATAGCCCAGGGAAGCTCTGCATTTGGTCCTTTCTGCAAACCTGGTGATGCGGCGAACCAGCCCCAATTATTAAACATCGTCACACTAATCGTATTCTCACCGTTATTCGAGCCCGCCGCAATAATACGGCTCGGAGTAGGCCAGCCAACACTCCAGTCACCTTTATTGGAATGCATCGTTCCTTCCAGTGTCCAGGAATAGCTGTCTACCGGAATGTATATAGGATTCTCATCCAGATTAATCTTTCCGTCCATGGCTGCCAGAGCAGCTTCTTTGCCTTCCACTACGCGAATGTCCGTCAGCTTATATGTAGCAGCGCCGATATTATTGCTGCTAAGTGCAAAGGTGGTCGGAGCATCTGCTGTGACATCCCGCTTTCCTACCAATACATATTGATCTCCTGTCTTTGCGTACAGGTATGCCCATGTGTTCACACGCACAAGACGGATATCCAGTCCGTATGAAAGTGCCTTTTCCAGACCGGTAGCGGTTCCCTGACTCTGAACTTTCGACACGTCAATGTTATCCACCGTTTTTCCCTCTGAGTCATATCCACCCAGTTCAACCTTGCTTGCATTTCCATCTGAATACACAAGCCGGAATGTGTCTTCCTCTCCGCCGACGCGAAGAGCAAACGTGGGGTTCTCTGCAAAATTCACATTTCCTGACAATCTTATTCTTCCATCCAGCACTGCATAGGTACTGTTTAACTCTTTAATGACAGCGGTATCTCCGTTTGCCTGATTCTCAATGGATGGACAATTGGGTTCATACGCCTTGTCAGGTTCATTCACAGTCAGTTTGATATCTGAAAGATTCGTCTTCGTCTTAATCCTGGTAAGGAGATACATTCCCTCTTCATCTGCACTCAGAGTATCAATCTTCAGATATTCCTTCCATCCTGTCTCACGATATACATAGAAATGCAGCATATTTTCTTCCCTCACCCAGCGAAGCCTTGTACCTGCCTTGTTTTCAGGGCTGGCATTTACTATGTCATTGGGAAGCTGTGCATTTGGTCTCTTCTGCAGACCTGGTGATGCGGCGAACCAGCTCCAATTCTCAAACATCGTCACACTAATCGTATTCTCACCGTTATTCGAGCCCGCCGCAATAATACGGCTCGGATTAGGCCATGCTTGCCACCAGTCATCTTTATTGGAGTGCATCGTTCCTTCCAGTGTCCAGGAATAGCTGTCTACCGGAATGTATATAGGATTCTCATCCAGATTAATCTTTCCGTCCATGGCTGCCAGAGCAGCTTTTCTGCCTTTATCTGTGAGAATGTTCGTCATCTCATATGTGGCATCGCCGATATTTTTGCTGCTAAGAGCAAAGGTGGTCGGCGCATCTTTTGTGACATCCCGCTTTCCTACCAATACGTATTGATCTCCTGTTTTTGCGTACAGATACGCCCAGTTGTTCACACGTACAAGACGGATATCCAGACCGGCATCGAACACTTTTTCAAGACCGGTAGCGGTTCCCTTATTCTGGACTTTCGACACTTCAATGCTATCCACCGTTTTTTTATCTGTTTCATATCCACCCAGTTCAATCTTGCTATTATTCCCTTCGGAATATACGAGCCGGAAAGTGTCCGTTCCCCAGGAATCCTCTCCACAGATGCGGAGAGCAAGCGTCGGTGAGGCAGCAAAATCTACGCTGCCTGTCACCTTTATCTTTCCTTCCAGCACTGCATAGGTGCCGGTTATCTCACCAATGACGGTGTCATCATTATTATTTCCCGAAACAGAACCGGATGTAGCCTCTTCCGGACTCGCCTCTACGTTACTGCTGCGCACGGACACCAGACCGACCAGCATTGCGATAGCAACCAAAAGGGAGATGTATCTTTTTACTTTTTTCATGGTTTTACCTCCTATATTATATCTAATGCACTATCATTTTGGTCGCACGTTATATACTTCAAGGTTATGGAACTCCCCTTTTATGGTCCAGCATTCCAATCCTACGCTGACCTTTGTATCTGCCTTGAATAAATCGTTTCCATCAACCTGCCATGTGACTCCACCGGCAACCTGCTTGTTATTTACCCAGATGTTCACTTTGCCACTATTATACGATACTGCAAACGGAATACCCGTTTCCGCATTGGAAATGCCATAGGATTCATCTAATGCCGGAGAACACCATCCCCACTTAAAGCTTCCGGTAGCGGTTCGGTAGATGGTCTGTACGGTATACTTGTTGTTCTTATCACAGAATAGACAGATAAATGCTACATTTCCATCCTTGTCTACCAGACGATAGCCGGAACGGATATCCTTACCCATCGGTGGCAATACAATATCGGAAGTAATATAGTATTTGTCTCGCAATGTACGCCAAATCATAGCCGGGCTTTCCCAGTTTGCTTTGGTCGAACGAACTTCACCCTGATCTATTTTTGAAAGATCCCACTCAGAACCGATAAGGCTCTCCTTGAACTCAGGTTTTGTGCTGCCTAAGGTAACATTCGTAAATGTGACATTCTGATTTGCTGTCTGCAGTCCACATCTCAAAGCCGTATCGCCCTCAAGAATATTCTTTTTCGTATCCCGATCCATCGCATATACGTCCTCAGCTACCAGGTAGCCTCCGATACCAACCGTGAATTTTCCATCTTTCACATAAACGGATACATCCACACCTTCGCTGGAGTTTGCTTCTGACCGAATGTCATCCCAAAGGGTAATATCCGTTATCGCTCCACTGAAATTCCAATTTGTAAACTTCTTACTGATAACCTGCAAGTTATAATACGTGATGTTGTTTTTCTCACCATTCATCGTCAAGGCAATAAACACATCATCTCCACGCTGATTTTCAAAGGCAAATCCAGCTCGCGTATCTTTTCCGGACACAAGTGGAAGTGGAATCTTTGCAGAGATACTCATCTCATTTTTATATTCATCCGTAATCATTGCTTTTGTATTCCAGAATTTTGAAAGCGAACTCACGATTCCCTGATCTAACTTGGACAAATCCCATCCGCTGACTTTTGTCGGAGGCTTTGACGGATAATTTCCATCAAATGTCAACTGGCTATAAACAGTCTTTCCATTCCAGCATTCCAGTCCGACTGCCACTTTCGCTCCTACACTCAAGACTTCGTTTCCATCCGGATCCTTAGCCTTTACATCAAACGCAACTTGCTCTCCGTTAACCCATATATCAAACGCACCATTACAATAACGAATGGACAGCGGAACACCATCCTCTGATCCTGCCAGTTTCATAACTGTCTTCTCGTCTGGAAGAGGTAGTAACAATCCGGACAATTTCCATGAATATTTTCCGTTTTTATTAATAGAGATGACCTGCATACCACAGGAAAGATCCCCATTTGGATTCTTTTTATTAACTTCTCCCATCATTGACAGTGCCAGATACACTCTGTTTCCGTCTCCATCCAGGAAGCAGAAGCCTGCACGTGTATCCTTTCCGGATGCCATCTCCATAGAAATATTGGTCGACACCAAAATGCTGTCTGAAGCAATCTCAGAGTTGGTCATGATCACCTGACTTCCGGGAGTTTTCAAACGAACCCGATTCTCATACAAACGTGTCAAATCCCACGGAACTAAGTAATCAGAGCCTCGGTTCAAAATCTCATTTTTGCCAAAGAACGGTTTGCGCAAAACAACATTCACGGTTCCTCCACTCTTCGGAACTGAGGAAATTCCCGATACATATCCACCTGCCTCAGCAAAAACTTTAAGTCCGTCGACTGCGGGAACAGAAGCGGAATAATTACCATTTCCATCCAAATCCAATTGCTGTGAAAAGCCATTCAATACTACCCATGCCGAAATGCCATCCACTGCGTTCGTTCCGTCATTGATGGTTCCGGATATGGTAACCGTTTCTTCCGGCATTTTTGCAAAGGAGGCAACGATATCCAATGCTTCCTTCGGCTCTTCTACCGTGTAATAAGTCTTTCCTTTCTTATAAACCACATTCTTCAATGCATCTTTTCCATTGACAGTGAGCTTATTAGCGTAGCATCCCTCGTTCGGAACGATTTCAAACGTATAATCTTCTCCAAGGGGAACATAATCTTTTCCTTCCAGCTTTCCGTTTTCATCTCCGGTCAGGGAGACATCATAGCCTACAAGGCCGTCCTGATTGAAAGACCACCAGGTGGTTGCATTGGTCCAGGAAGCCCCCTTTATCTTTTCACCAAACCAGTACCACGTACGTTCAAAATCATTATACTCTGAACTGAAAGTTCGGATGATAGCAGGGTTCGCATATATGCTCTCTGCCTTATCATCCAGCATATCGTAGGATAAGAAGACCTCCAGCGTGTATCCCCGGCATTCTGCATCGTTCAGTTCTCCTTTAACGTTGCTGGCACAATATATAGGCCGTCTGGCATTTTTATAATTGCCATTTTCAAACACTTGCACTGCGGGGTTTCCTTTCGGCAGCAACTCAATCTGATATGCACGCTCCATGTCGCTAGCGCCCTCTTCCGCAGCAAGATACAACTGAATTCCGGAATTATTATGTACTCCTCTTATTACATTATAATAGACTCCTACGTCATCCACATCAAATGCCAAATAAAGTCCGTCTTCACCAAAGTAGCTGGTCATCTTTACCCGTACCGATTCTTCGTTTTCCATCGTTACGTCCAGCCAGTGCTTTCCTTGCCAAGCCTCATCATCCAAAGTACCGTCAAAGGTTACTTTCGGATCCTTGCTTGTGTAGGCCGGTTTGTTACTGCTGTAGTTATCGGTAAACTCTGGGAACGCCCATGCCAGTGGGGACTCCCCCCTGATGCTCCACATGTACGCAGCCACGAGCGCCGCTCCTGTCAGGAGCACGACAACAACAACCAGAGCAGCAATCAAGATCGGCTTTTTATGTTGTTTTATCTTATTAAGCATCACTATTTCCTCACTTTCCCAAAACTGCAATTTCAGATACTGCGACCGTATCCTGATCTACAATATAACCTTCCTCATCCAACAGTTCCAGACTTCCTGTTCTCTCTGCAGGCAGATTAAAGGTAATACGAATCGTCTTTACCTGCATCGGTTCAAATACCGCCACTGCACTTGTTCCCGGACGCACATCGTCCGTGTGGGAATCTTTATTATTATTCCAGTCGAATTCCAGATCGTTGATGTAGGCCATCGCCCCCTCGGGGACTTCCTCATTCTTAAAGTCGAATTCCACCCGGTCCACATCTACAAATGCTTTTTCAAACCAGATGCTGTTATATACCATCAAGCCGGTGATTTCCCGATATTCCCCGAAATCCAGCGTAATCGTTACAGTCTTGTCACTCTCAAACTCCTTCACGAACTCCATACTCTTTCGAATGGACAATACGCCGTCTGTCAGCGCTTCCACATTCTTTCCGGAGGTCACAGAAACGGTTGCCTCAGAAGCAATATTGGTGTACGTGGCTCCTTCCTTGAACTGAGGCTGCAAAGACCAGGTGGGTCCGCTTGCAACCAGCACATCCTGATCTTTTCCATTCTTCAAAATGGATACTCTGTCCTTGCATAATGCCCGAGACCATGTATTTCCCAATTTACGCTCTGCCTGCGCATGATAGAAAATATAAAGGTCGTCTCCGCATTGCAAAAAGCTATGATGTCCCGGTCCCATAACATTATCTACGTCTTTACCGGATAGAAGCATTCCACCGTCCTCTTCCTGAGGTTTGACAAATGGTCCAAGAGGGCTGTCACCGATAGCCTGACCAACCCCGTAGTCATTCAATCCGCCATAAGAATAGGTCAGGAAATAGGTAACCTTTCCAGTTTCCTCATCCTTATGCCAATACATGAAAGGTCCCTCATTACGAAGCTCGCAGGGCAACTCATACTGCACTTCTTCTGTCATGTCATTCGTAGTATAACGCGGAGAGGCGAGCTTTGTAAACGTACTGTAATCCGGAGTACCCCAGTCAATCATCCGCATCCCATATATACCGAGTACAGGATCGCCCTGTTCCTGCCCATCCTGCTGATAACAGTAAACGAGCAAATACTTTTCCCCATCTGCCCCAACAAAAGGAGACGGATCCATCGCAGTCCAAGGTGCCCATCCCCGATACTCGGTTGCAACTACATCACCGATTGCATCTCTTACCTTATTCCAATCTAATATGTAGTTTCCATCATTTATCAGATTAAACGGTCCATATGGCTCCTCGGCTCTTGCAACAAAAGTCTGTAAGCTGTCACCTGACTCTTTATCCGTTGCGCAGAAGAACATATAATACATATCATCCTCTTCGTCATATATTACTTCCGGCGCCCAAAGATTGTATTGGGTCAAAGAGTCTTTCGTCTTTACATATGGAAGGCAGTCAACCGGAGGCGTCTCCCAATGCACCAAATCCTTGCTCCGATAACCCCCAAAACCGCCTGTTGTAGCGTAATAATAAAAGTAGCCGTACTCCGTGCTCTCCTTATCGGTAATTTGTATAATCTGATAATCAGCTCCTATTTCTGTTATATCGTTGCGATAAAACAAATCATGATTATAGTCATCGTCATCCTTCAATATACCAGAATGGATTTCGTTGTCATACGACAGAGGAATCCCGGTCTCCGGCTTTTCAAACATATTACAGCCGGTGAGTAAAGAAACGCCCAGTGCCGCAGTCAATAACACACTTATAAGTCTGCTTTTCATGTCTCTTCTATATTCTCCTTTCTATATTGTTAGCCTTTCACTCCTGACATAGCCATTCCCTCTGTGAAGAACTTTTGGAAATACACATAAAAGACAAGTATAGGTATCAGAGAGATTACCACACATGCGGCTATAATACCAGTGTTCCCCTGAAAAAGTGTCTGGAACAACATAAGAGCCAACGCCAACGGATACATGTTAATCTTTCCATTCAAATACATCAACTGTCCCATATAACTGTTCCATGCTCCAATTACACTAAATATGAACTGCGCAATAAAAGCCGATTTGCAAAGCGGAAGCATGACAGAAACATAAATCCTCATATAACCCATTCCATCAATCTTCGCTGCTTCGACAAGGTCAGTCGGTATCCCATCCATGAACTGCTTCAAAAAGAATATCGTCATTGAATTACCGAAAAGTCCCCCATACATAATAGGAAGAACTGTACCATTCCAGCCCAACCAGTTAAAATACAAATAGCTTGGTACCATCAGTACTACTCCGGGTATCATCGCCTTCGCCAAGGTGAAAGCAAAAAACTTATCTTTCCCCGGAAAACTAAGCTTGGAATAACAAAAAGCAATCACACCACTTATAAATAAGGTGGACATAGCCGGCGGTAATCCCTGCCACAATGTATTAAACACGCTTCGCAGAATGGAAATCCCATACGTTGAAAGTTCATCACTAAACAGTGCTGTCTTATAATGCTCCAATGACAGCCCTTCCTGTGGCCACCAATGAAACTTCATGGTACCCAAAAGCTCATGCTGGCTTGTAAAAGAATTCTTAAATACAACATAAAACGGTATCAGAATAGCTAATGAAAAGATAATAAGGTAAATATAACTAACACCTTTAAACAAATCTAATTTTTTGTTTTTTTTGCTCTGGTTCGGGCAAGAAGAGTTTTTTCCTTTACTCATTGTTCATTCTCCTTTCTCTTGCAAAATTCAACATGATAAAGACAAAGACAATCCAGAACAGGATGAAACTCATTACGACCGCCTTTGGCATGTTTCCATACAATACACCGGTATTATATATATACAGTACCAGACTCAAGCCTGCATCATTGGGACCTGCCGCCCCCGTCCAGCCGTTTCCAAGGCTCGAACCAACCAAAAGTTGAATTCCATATGCCTGAAATCCGCTCATAATTCCTGTAATGAGCAGGTAAAACATCGTAGGGCGTATCGTAGGCAATGAAACATATCTAAGCTGCTGGAATTTTGTTGCCCCATCTATGGCAGCTGCTTCATTCAGCTCGTTCGGAACAGTGGTAAGCGCAGCATTAATCATGACAATACCATAACCGGGAGCCTGCCACAGCATGATGATAAAAATCATAAAGAAGAACGGCAAAGCCTTGCTATACCACCCTATTTTTGCTCCCACTCCCAACACACGCATCAAAACATCATTAATAATTCCATATTCCTCGTTAAACATCGTCATCCAGATCATGGTAACTGCAACACTGGAACAAACGTTAGGCACGAAAAACAGCGCTTTAAAGAAATTCGTTCCGCGATACTTCTGCGAAAGGATAAGGCCTGTCACAACCGCAATTCCAAGAGACACCATATTGACCATGGCATATCCTACCGTATTGCGAAGGGAGATCCAAAATTTTGGATCTCCCAACACATCTTTAAAATTCGCAAGTCCCACCCACTCAATCGTATCAAGCTGATAGCCTTTCATGTTTACAAACATAGATGCAAGTGCAAGTGCTAGCGGAGCTACAGTAAACAACGCAAATCCAATGACGCCATTCATTACCCAAAACAATCCGAATGCAGCTTCTTTTTGTTTTGCTTTCCTGACATGATTCCTTTTGTTTTTTTCTTTTACCATTTTTTATCCCCTTAATTCTGTGCGTTATGTTTTACACTATATTTTTTCAATGTTTCATCTGTTTTCTGAACATCCGGATCTTCAAAGAACTGATCCAACGTCATCAGACCTTCACGCACCTTTGTATTCAGTACATCTGACCAGCCAACAATCCATTCCATGTTGTCTAAGTAAGTCCAGTCTCCTCCACTTCCATTCTCTGCTGCTTCCACTCCGACTATTTTACTGGTTGGTGCAAAGTTGCTGGTTTCATTTAAAAATTCATCGGAGTATGCAAGACTCTTCTGATTCGGCATATAGCGGTTCAACTTCATAAATTCCCGCTGTCCATCTGTTCCTGTCATGTAGGAAATAAATTTCCATGCTGCTTCTTTCTTGGTTGAATTCTTTGGAACTGCATATGCTTCCGCTTCACTTACCGTACGACGGGTTCCGTATACCTTCGTGCCATTCACCGTCTTCGGTGTGCCATCATCATTGTATTCACGATATTGATACATCGGAGCAATATCCCACTTCTTACCTAATGAATTCATGTCCTGACCAATTTTAAAGTAGGTACTGGTGCCGCTTTCCAGCATGGCAACCTCACTTGTTGTGAAAAAGGCCTGCATACTATCATTTCCGAGTGCCGTAGGCTTCGGTGAAATACCATATCCGTTTTTATCACTTGTTACCGCTTTGTCTGTCGTCTGTGACCAACGAAGGAACTCTGTGAAAGCTTCTCTTGTAGACGGAAGCTTGTACAGTTTCTGGGAATCCAGATAACCTGCTATTTTTTTGTCAGATGCATTTGCTTCGACATACTTACCGTCTGCCCATGTAAGTACTTCCCCTTCGGAGTACTTATTGCCATTGACCTCCACACCTTCAGAACCTGTTACCAGATAGTTCGGAGAATCATCACCCAACGTGAATACATTCTGGCCTTTTTCTTCATCCCACTGAACACAGTCACCACCGACAGACCATGCCATCTGGAACCAGTACTCTGTCAAATAACCATAGGTTGAGGTTGAAGAAGAATTATAAGACTTTGTAAATATCTTAGCAAGTTCTACTAATTCAGTCCAGTTCATCGGTATCCTGTTATTGAATACATGATACTTGCCATCGCTTCTTGCAGCCATTCCTTCCGCCGGTGCAGAATCATATACATAGTATCCATGTGGCAAAAGCTTTGTGCCGTTCTTGCTATTATAATCTTCCAGTTCGTCCTCCGGTACAGAAACAAGATTAATCTGTTGCTCTTCGAACAAATCTACATTATAAACGATAGTATTGCTGCTACAGCCTGCCGGAATCGCATAGAAATCCTTTCCTGTGTTGGTATATCCTGTTTCCGGATTATAGCTGTATATATTCAGACAATCTGAGAAGAAATCTTCCAGAGAAAAGTTCTCATTTTCATCATTCTCTGCGTATTCATCCAAACATTCCAGCAGTCCTTCATCAACAAAGGTCTTGTAGCTTTGCGATGGAACCACTACTACATCAGGAGTATTTGTTCCTCTCAGGGATGTGCTTAAAGAAGAAGCAAAACCTGAAGTCTGCGGTACAAACTGCACAGTAATCTCCGATTGAGATGCGTTGAAATCATCTACAACCTTCAGGTATGTATCCTGTGTATTTACATTTACAGTTGCCCAGAAAGTAATCTTTGTCCTTCCCTTTACTTTTCCTTTATCGCTGCCGCATGCTGTGACCCCCAACACCATCGTTGCACTTAACACCAGCGCCAAAATCCTTTTCACTCTTTTTTTCATTCTTTCTACCCTCCGTTTTCTTCTTTCCGTTTCTCTTTTTTATAAGCAAAAATACTCCGGTTCACATATATATTCCTAATTAATTATACAAAAATAACAGTTTATTATCAATACACAAAAAAGAGGGGATTATATGCACAAAAGGCAACTGGAGTTTCGCTAAAAATTTGTCCAATCCGCCTAATCTTCATCGTTCCATCCCCTCTTTCTCACTGAACGCTCTTTCCGCCATCCGTATAAATACTCTGTACGGTAATATATCTACCCTCTTTTTTCGATAATTCGTCCCATCTAAGACCTTGATTAAAGTGCAGTCTGGGTATCATTCGGATCCCCATTTCTTGCAAGATCATATTCTTTTGACCAATCTAAATCTCGG
>Ga0256871_1000225_pt1 | contig 20976 bp, 19 predicted proteins | sample RumenRJG_07RNA_FD_185439 | JGI IMG/M metagenome (GOLD analysis project Ga0256871, IMG submission 185439) | Metatranscriptome of bovine rumen microbial communities from Lethbridge, Alberta, Canada - Rumen RJG_07 (Metagenome Metatranscriptome) | ecosystem: Host-associated > Mammals > Digestive...
CCGGCCCGGACGCATTGATTTTTCATTTTGTTATCGGTATGATAGTAGCGTTTTTACGGGGACGCTCAATGTGAGGACCCGCCTTTCCACATCGGCTGTCTACCAGGAGGAAAATGCTTCGCTCTCCGCGGCGGCAGCAGGACTTTTTGAAGAAGAGATCAGAGAGCGCAGCGGAAGGCCGGCCGGTGAGATCATCGGAGAAGGCCTGTCGGAAGCGTTCTGGCCCGGGCGGATGGAAGAAATCCTTCCGGGAGTTTACATCGACGGCGGACATAACCCGGACGGTATCCGGGCTTTTCTTGAAAGTGTACGGCAGATACCGGTTCCTCCGGGCGGCAGGAGAGTCCTTCTCTTCTCCGCGGCGGCGGACAAGCAGGTAAGCGTCATGGCGGACGAGATTCTCCGCTCGGGACTTTTTGACCGGATTGTCGCCGTTCCGATGGGGATCGAAAGAAGCATCCGGAAGGAAGACCTCGTCCGGATTTTTGAAGGGCAGAGTCGTCCGGCCGATTCGTCAGCGGATCTATCAGCTGATCATGCGGCCGAAAGACCGGCGGTTTCTGTTGCGGATCTTGCGGCGGACGCATTCCGCACCCTTACAGCAGAAAAAAACGACAACGAACTTATTTTTGCAGCAGGCTCGCTCTATCTCGTCGGGATTCTCGACCGGGAAGAGGGGAGAAAAAACGCATATCAGGATATCCGGACTTGATTTGAATGACGGAAGAGGTGGATACCGGAGAATGTGCTGCCGCGGACCGGAAGGTAATTCGATATGATCAATTTTGAAGAAGAACTCAAGAATTTTCATCCGAGCATAGAAATCGGACAGTCCGAGGACGCAATCTATCAGAAGGATTTTACGGATTTTACGGACGTCATCCTCAATCTGATGAAGCAGGAAGGCAGAGACGGCCAAAAGAACAACAGCCGCTGACCGGGGATTTCCGGGTAACTCATTAAGAATGAGAAAACAGGATCGGAGGTTCAGGTCAGAATGTATTGTTATAACTGCGGCGCGAAGCTGACCAAGTCGGATAAGTGTCCGAACTGTGGGGCAGGCGTCGGAAAATACAAGAAAATTTCGTATGCCTCGAACTGCCTATACAATGAAGGACTTTCAAAGGCCGGGGTGCGCGATCTGTCAGGTGCGGCAGAATGCCTGCGTGCGAGCATTCGTCTCAATAAATATAATATCGATGCGCGGAATCTCTACGGCCTCGTATGCTATGAGACCGGAGAAGTCGTCGAGGCTCTGTCACAGTGGGTCATCAGTTCGAATCTGCAGCCTAAAAACAACGCGGCTTCGCGCTATATCAAGGAAGTTCAGAGCAGCCAGAACCGCCTGCAGGCACTTGAGCAGTCCATTAAGAAGTACAACCGTGCCCTGGAATACTGCCGGCAGGGAAGTCTTGATCTGGCTGTGATCCAGCTGCGGAAGGTACTGCAGCTCAATCCGAAATATCTGCGTGCCCGCCAGCTGCTCTCGCTTCTTTACATTAACAGCGGAGACTACCGGAATGCCGGAAAGGAGCTGAAGCGCTGCAAGAAAATCGATCTCAACAATACAACGACGCTCCGCTACATCGCAGAAGTAGAAGAGCAGACGCTTCCGGAGAATCTCGAGAAGAGCGGCAAAACCGAGGAGCTGACGGACGATACGAATGTCATTAAGTACCGTGACGGCAATGAGACGATCATTCAGCCGGCAGGTGCCGTAAATCCGCCCGTAAGCCAGACAACATCGAATCTGCCTTCCACCCTTCTCAACATCGGCATAGGACTTTTGGTAGGCGCCGCCATCGTCGGTTTCTTCGTGCTTCCGGCTCAGGTGCAGAAGGTGCGCACCGACAGCGAGAATCAGCTGAAGATCGTTGGAGAGCAGTCCGACGCCAAAACTGCTACGATCAGTGAGCAGACACAGCAGATCGATGATCTCACAAGCCAGAATGAGGAGCTTCAGTCACAGGTCGATACATACAAGGCATCCGCGGAATCTCTGACGGATGATGACAGCCTGTTCCGGGCCGTGAATGCGTATCTTACGGATTCCACGGATATTGGCGCAATCGCGGATGAGTTCAGCAAGATCAATTACAGTGACGTGGAGAAATCCGCCTCGACGGAATACAAGAACCTGTATACGACCCTGCTGGGCATCCTTCAGTCGAGACTGGTTGAGTACTACTACAACACCGGTTACACGGCATATGAAGGCGCTGATTATATCACGTCCATCCAGGACCTCACGCTGGCGCTGGGATATGCCGACAAGGACAATGATTCCAATTACGCTGCCATCGAGTACTATCTGGCAGATTCGTATTATCTGCAGTACCGGGATGCAGACGCGTCCGCAAAGAGTCAGTATTCTGACAATCTTTCCACTGCACAGCGGTATTTCAACGCGGTGAGAAATGATTTCGGAGACAGTTATCTTGCCAGGGACGCGGCGACAAGACTGCAGGAAATAAGCCTCATCAAGAGCCAGACGAGCTCAGATGAGAGCACGGGCAGCAATGCGGACGGGACAGCCGGCACTGCTGATCTTCAGGACTGACAATTATTTGAGAAAGGGCAGTAACAGGGCCATAGTACCGCCGGCAGCTGCCTTCAGGCGGCCGGGAGATGTTCCGGCCGCGAAGGGCGGTTACAGGAGTATAAGGGATGGTCGTTTTTTCCGGCCTTGAATTCATATTCCGGTTTCTGCCGGTTTTTCTTCTTATCTATTACATAACACCGCGCAAATACAGAAATGCGGTCCTTTTCATCGGCAGTATGGTTTTCTATGCCGTGGGGGAACCGCATTTTGTTGTGCTCCTTCTGGGGCTTTGTATTGCGGATTATCTTCTCGGCCGGGGAGCTGCCCGGAGAGGAAAATCCGGTGCGGTCTTTTTGTTTCTCTCCATTCTGCTGAACGGCGGCGTTCTTGTGGGATTCAAGGTCGCACAGGCTATACAGGGCGGGGATCTGCTTCCGATTGGTCTTTCTTTTTATATCTTCAAAATGCTATCCTATGAGGGCGACCTTTACACAGGCCGCATCCGCGAAACGCCGCGGTTCATTGATGCAGCCGCGTACTTCACGATGTTTCCGCAGATCACGGAAGGACCGATCATGCGCTGCAGCACGGGTTTTGGCGAGGGTGCACACGGCGCGGTTCCGGGAGGCCATATCGTTCACACGGGCGATGTGGAGGACGGGCTCTCGTGCTTTGTCATCGGTCTGTCGATGAAGGTACTTCTTGCGGATCGGCTCGAACTCCTGTGGACGAGACTCTCCACGATCGGATACGCCTCGATTTCGACACCGCTCGCCTGGATCGGAGCCTACACCTACACGTTCGAACTGTACTTTGACTTCTGGGGCTATTCGATGATGGCGGCAGGGCTTGCCATGATGCTCGGATTTCCGTTTGTGAGAAACTTCGCGCATCCGTATGCGAGCCGGTCGGTCACGGCATTTTACCGCGACTGGCATGTCACGCTGGGTGAATGGTTCCGGGATTACCTCTACTTTCCGCTGGGCGGAAGCCGGCAGGGTGCGGCGAGAACCATTTTCAACCTGTTCGTTGTCTGGGTGATCACGGGACTGTGGCACGGCGGAACGCTGAATTACGTTCTCTGGAGCATGGTGCTCTTTCTTCTCATTGTGTGGGAGAAATTCGTGGTGAAGAAGCTTCTCCGGAAGTTTCCCTTCCTCGGGCACCTGCATGTGTGGATTCTTATTCCGCTCACATGGGTGATTTTCGCGATCACAGACCTGGGACAGTTGGGGACGTACTTCACGCGTCTTTTTCCGTTTGTGACCGGTGCATCACCGGTCGGCATGGCTGCAGGGGACTGGATAACCTATCTCCGGATTTTCTGGCCGTACTTTGCCGCCGGGATCGTGCTCTGTATTCCGAAGGTTTCCCATTTTGTGTGGAACCGCCGGAGAAATCCGGTCATTGTTATCCTGCTTGCCGTACTCTTCTGGATTTCGATTTATGTCTCGGCAAATGCGGGAAGCAATGCCTTTATGTACTTTGATTTCTGAGCCGCAGCGATCTTTCGATGACGACTTTGTCTGCGGACCGGGCGATTGAATATATGAAGAAATTTTTTAAAAAACTTATGAAAATGCCGCTCACGGTCATTCTTATCGTGAGCTGCGGGGTCTTTGTCCTGTTTCTGATTCCCGGTATCGGCAAAACTTCCGATGCTTCCGGGGAAAATCTACTGACAGAGCCGCTTATCCAGATCGGGCTTATCAGTCTCCATGACGGGGAAAATCCTTTCGGATTCGGAATCGGAGAGACGGCGTCCGCGGGAGGCGGCAGTGCGCTCTCCTCGACGGATACCAGCGGAAGCGAGACAGCGGAGCTGAGCTCAAAGAGCGGCTCGTCCGGAGATGAAGAGACAAAGGAAAACGGTGCGGCAGATCAGAGCGCGGCACAAGGAGACACGGCTGCAGACGGGTCATCCGATGCCGCATCCGACGGAGAAACTGCTTCTTCCGCGGAAACTTCGTCTTCCGCTGAAACGGATGCCTCCGGGAGCGCTTCCACGGAGGAAGATCAGGAAGAAGCAGAACTGAAAGAGAAAGAAAAGAATCTCACCTACGTCCATGCGGACCATATGCCGCAGGAGGTGAATGACGATGTTGTGGGCGCTGTAGACTATGGCATCGCGGACACGAACTATATGTCTCCTGACGACGAGACGTACAACACGGATACCGAGGGAGTTTTTGCGCAGAACGGAGACTACTACCGTTTTCAGGATGTGGATGCATTGTATTTCAGTGATGCGCTGATCATCGGAAACTCGCGGACAGAGGGACTGCACGGATTCTCATCCCTCGGAAAAACAGCGTATTTTGCGGCAAAGGAAGGCATTTCCGTTTTCAATATTTTTGATAAGACGCTCAATTACTACAGTCCGGACGGGAGCCAGCAGAGTGCTTCACTGACGGATATCCTCGCATCGAGGCAGTTCGGCAAGATTTACATCTCGCTCGGCATCAACGAGATCGGCATCGGAACATCCAAAATGTTCTATGAAAATTACCGGAAGATTCTCGAGACGATCCGGGAGGCACAGCCGGATGCGATTATCTTCATCGAGGGCATGATGCATGTCTCCGAGCATCTGAGTTCGACGAGCGGAGTTTTCTCCAATACCATCGTCGTGCAGAGAAATACGGCAGTGTCCACGCTGGCAAACGGACACGATATCTTCTATGTAGACATGAATTCCGTATACTGCGATGAGAATGGAAACCTGCTGTCGGACATCACGGAGGACGGAATCCATCCGTACGCTTCAGAGTATGAGCGCTGGGTCGATTTTCTGAAGACAAAAGGAATTATCCGCACGGATGCGGATCGGGGTGCGGTCAGCGGCTGAAAGGCGGTATAATGAGATCAATTGAATTTAAGATGGAGCGTGAAGGACTGATTCATGAAGGCGACCATATCCGGGTCACCGAAGGAGTGCTGCCGTCCAACTATTATTATACGATCTGGCCGTCGCTTGCCATGAGCGGGAACATCCCGCTGAACCAGAGGCTGAAGACCCGGGAAGGCATTGTCACGAGTGTGCGCGAGAACGAAAGAGGATACTATGTGACGGCTGAGTTTGATGAGCCGGAACCAAGACATTGAACGGAGCCCGCATAAGGGTCCGGCCGGAGACCGTATATGAAACTTCGCAATGGAATATATCTCCTGATCGGCGCGTTTATCTGGGGAACCGCTTTTGTGGCCCAGAGCGTCGGCAACAATTATATGGGGCCGGTCACCTTTCAGGCGGCAAGAAGCTGGCTTGCAGTGATCGTACTGCTGCCGCTCGTGCTTCTGCGCAGACACTTCCGCAGGAAGAGGGCTGCACAGGGCGACAGGAATGTCCCTCAGTACACGGTGAAGAATACAGTCATCGGATGCCTTGTCACCGGCATTTTCTTCACCGCCGCTTCGACCTTCCAGCAGATCGGGCTTGTCGGAACGGAGGTCGGGAAGGGCGGATTCCTCACGGACCTCTACATTGTTCTTGTGCCGGTCCTTGCGTTTATTCTGTACAGAAGATCGAACATCCGCGTCTGGATCGGCGTGGCTGTCGCGGCACTGGGAATGTATTTCCTGTGTGTGTCGAATGGCTTTTCATCGATTTCAGGGTATGATCTGGTATTGATTTTATGTGCATTTCTTTTTGCCTGCCAGATTACCTGTGTCGATTATTTTGTCAACACGGTCGATGACGTGACACTTTCGATGGGACAGTTCCTTGTCTCCGGAATTATCTCCTCTGTCCTCGCGCCGGCCCTTGAGACCGTGAATTTCAGCGGGATACTGGAGGGATGGTTCCCCGTTTTCTACGCAGGAGTTTTCTCGAGCGGCATTGCCTACACGTTTCAGATTGTCGGGCAGAAGGGACAGGACCCGACCATCGCATCACTCATCATGTCGCTTGAGTCCGTCTTCTCGGCGCTGTCCGGCTGGATCATCCTTCACCAGACACTGTCGGGGAGAGAGCTTTTCGGCTGTGCGCTGATGTTTGCAGCGATCGTTCTGACGCAGCTCCCTTACGGGGGAAAGGCAGCGGTCCATGAAGAAAAGAAAACAACCGGGAAAACCTGAAAGAAGAAAAAGGTGCACCTGTGTCCTTGCGGCAGTGCTCCTTTCGGCATTGCTCTCCGGCTGCGGAAGCACAGCCGGGTCGGATGCGGTTTCCGACGCCCTCCTGAAAATCGGCGACCGCGATTTTGAAGGAGCCGTGACATCACTGAATGAAGCCGAGGCGGGCGGTGAGGATTCACGTGCGCTCTACCGGGCCCTCGGCATCGCGCTGATGGGAACGGGAGACTACGAGGGCGCATCCGGCGCATTGGAGAAAGCACTTGAGAAAAGCTCGGGAATACCGGATGATTTTGACATCGACGTCAATTATTATCTTGCGACCTGCTTCATCAAACTGAACGATGAGAATGAAGCGAAGGATATCTATGATTCGATCATCGCCTATCGGCCGGGTGAAGTCCTTGCGTACCGTCTCCGCGCGACGGTCGAGGCTGATCTACAGGATCCGGATTCAGCGGATGCGGACTTTCGGAAGGCCATCGAACTTGCACCCGGCGATTACGATGCCGTTATCTCTGCTTATGTGACCATGTCGGACCGCGGCTATACGGATCAGGCAGAAGCGTATCTTTCGGAAGCCCTGGCAGGTTCCTCTACTATATCGAACTATGACAAGGGCAGACTCTATTATTACCAGGGCGACTACGATGACGCGAAAACCTGTCTCGAGAGCGCTCTTTCCGAGGAAAACGGAAGTTTCCGCACGACGCTTCTTCTCGGCCAGACCTATGAGGCTCTGGGGTCGACCGATTACGCTGCGGATACATACGAAAAGTATCTGCAGAACGATCAGACCCATGCCGAGATTTATAATCAGCTCGGTCTGTGCCGTCTCACACTGGGCGATGCGCAGGCTGCACTCGACGCATTTCAGTCCGGCGAGAAAATCGCTGATGGAAGTGTACTGCAGAGTCTTAAGTACAACGAAATCACAGCGTACGAAAAACTGGGCAATTTCAGTCAGGCAAACATTCTCATTCAGTCCTATTTAAAACTTTATCCGGAGGATTCGGATGCAAAGCGCGAGGCAGTGTTTCTGGCGACCCGCTGAACGGGGATGCCAGCCTGCTGAAGCAGGCCTGAACCTGCAGCCGGTGAAGTGATCGGGCATTGAGAATTCAAACCTGCAGGTTCGGTCTTCAGCCTGAACCTGCGGCCGGGAAAAGGCCGGAAATCGGAAGATTCAGATAAGGGAGAAAAGACATGATTTCAAAACTCATTGATGGAATTCGGGCAAAAAAGGCGCCGGTTGTCGTCGGACTTGATCCGAATCTGAAGTTCATTCCGGCAGAGCTCATGGACGAGGCGAAGCGGGAAGTGGCCGGACGCGAATCCGTTTACGACGAAGATCTTGAGACGGCTGCCGAGGCGGTCTGGCATTTCAATCACGATATCATTGATGCCGTCGCGGACCTTGTCCCGGCTGTCAAGCCGCAGTCAGCCATGTATGAACAGTTCGGCATCCCGGGCATCGTCACGTTCTGGAAGACGATCCGCTATGCACACGAAAAAGGCCTGATTGTCATCGGAGATGTAAAGCGCGGCGACATCGGGTCGACCTCGGAAGCTTACGCAGCGGCGCACCTCGGGAAAATCGGAATCGGCGGCACAAAGACAAAGGTATTTGATGAGGATTTTGCAACCGTCAATCCGTATCTGGGAAGCGACGGCGTGAAGCCCTTCATCGACGTCTGCAATGAGAATGACCGCGGCATCTTCGTCCTCGTCAAAACTTCGAACCCCAGCAGCGGGGAACTGCAGGACCTGAAGATGGCGGACGGCCGCGCGGTCTATGAGGTTGTCGGAGAATATGTGAATGAGTGGGGAAAGCTCTCCATGGACGGAGAATACAGCAACATCGGCGCCGTTGTCGGGGCGACCTACCCCGAACAGGGCAAGGTTCTGAGGAAGCTGATGCCGCACACCTTCATCCTTGTCCCGGGATACGGAGCACAGGGGGCAAAGGGAAGCGATCTCACCGATTTCTTCGATGACCGCGGACTGGGTGCGATTGTCAATTCTTCCCGCGGGATCATCGCTGCTTATTTGAAGGAGAAATATCAGGGATTCGGACCGGAAGGCTTTGCGGAGGCCGCCAGAGCCGCGGCGGAGGATATGATTGAAGATATCGGCACAGCGCTTGAAAAGGCCGGAAAGTCAATCCGGTAAATGCGTGTCAGTGCACGGATGAAATCAGAACAAGGACAAAATGACCCGTAAGAGCGGCCCGGAGCGGCGGTCCGGGCGGACAGGAAGGTAAGATGGAAGAATATAAAAAAGAGTTCATTGACTTCATGGTGGAATGCAATGTCCTGCGTTTTGGCGAGTTTACGCTGAAGAGCGGCCGCAAGTCTCCCTTTTTCATGAATGCGGGTCTATATCAGAGCGGCAGTCAGCTCAGCCGTCTTGGGGAATTCTACGCGCGCGCCATTCACGACAAGTACGGCACGGATTTTGACGTGTTGTTCGGACCTGCGTACAAGGGAATTCCGCTGGCCGTCGCGACGGTGATCGCCATTTACCGTCTTTACGGAAACGAAGTCCGCTACTGTGCAAACCGCAAGGAAGTCAAGGATCATGGGGACAGCGGAATTCTGCTGGGAAGCACGCTGAAGGACGGCGACCGGGTCGTCATCATCGAGGATGTGACAACCTCCGGAGCGTCCATGGCAGAGACGGTTCCGATTCTCCGCGCACAGGCGAAGGTGAACATTCTCGGCCTCATGGTTTCACTCGACCGGGAGGAAAAGGGAAAAGATACAGAGAAGAGTGCGCTCCTGGATATCCGTGAGCGGTACGGATTTGACACGAATGCCATCGTGGGAATGCACGAGGTCCGTGAATATCTGAAGGGCCGTGAGGTGAACGGGAAGGTGCTGATCGATGATTCCATCTCGAAGGCACTGGATGAATACTACGCGCAGTATGGGGCAAAGGACTGATCCTGAAAGCCCCTGTATCTGTGATCGGAGGACGAATTGCTGCAGCCGGTCAAAAAACCAAGAAAACATTTATTTACCAGTAAGAAAATGTCGATCCGCGCTCTCATGAGCGATTGCCTTGGTGCGATTGCTGTCGTTTTCACGTGTGTGACAGTATACCTTGCATACGCAAACGGCGGCAGTGCCACAGCGGGGGGCGGAGCGGCATTTTTTCTGTGCCTTATTCTCGCATTCGCGGGGGAAATCATTGCCATCATCTCAAGGAGAGAAGCGGATGTATATTATTTCTTCTGCTATCTCGGGATGGCGCTCAACGGTGCGGTCATCGTTTTCGGCGTGCTTGTCCTGTACTGGGGGCTGTACGGCTGAGAAAAGACTTTTTGTCTTTTTGGTGAAAAATCCGGATTTCATTGCGGGTACAATCGGGAATAGAGTACACTTACCGTGTGCATGAAAGAAGCATAATTTCTATTAAGGAGGGAATTTCAAATGGCGAAAGTCGGTATTATCATGGGCTCGGACTCCGATATGGCGGTCATGAGCAAAGCTGCGGAAGTTCTCGATGAGTTCGGCGTGGATTACGAGATGCACATCATCTCGGCACACAGAGAACCGGACGTTCTTTACAAGTGGGCACAGGAGTGCCGGGAGAACGGGACAAAGGTTATCATCGCCGGCGCCGGAATGGCAGCAGCGCTTCCCGGCATGTGCGCGGCTCTTTTCCCGCTTCCCGTCATCGGAATTCCGATGCACACGGCTTCCCTCGGCGGCAGAGATTCGCTCTATTCCATCGTGCAGATGCCGAGCGGAGTTCCGGTTGCCACGGTCGCCATCGGCGGCGGCAAAAACGCCGGCCTTCTTGCGGTAAAGATCCTTGCGGTATCGGATAATTCCCTTCTTGCAAAAATAGAGGAATACAATGCGAAGATGAAGAAGGAAGTCGAGGACAAGGATGCAAGGCTTCAGGAAGCCGGGTATAAGAATTATGTGAAGTAAGCCGCGGAAAAACAGGAGAGTCATCTGTACAGGAAACAGAGGAATCGGTGAAACGGAAAGGAGTCGTATGGACTATAAAACTTCCGGTGTTGATATTGAAGCCGGCTACGAGTCGGTAAAACTGATCAAAAAGTATGTCGAGCAGACGATGCGCCCTGAGGTACTCGGCGGCATCGGCGGTTTTTCCGGTGCCTTTTCCATGGCAAAGATCAAAGAAATGGAAGACCCGGTTCTTCTGTCCGGGACCGACGGTGTCGGGACCAAGCTCAAGCTCGCATTCGAGATGGATAAGCATGACACCATCGGCATCGATGCAGTCGCGATGTGCGTGAATGACGTCGCGTGCGCCGGCGGCGAGAGCCTGTTTTTCCTTGACTATATCGCCTGCGGCAAAAATGTGCCCGAGAAAATCGCGGCAATCGTCAAGGGCGTGGCGGATGGCTGCAGACAGGCGGAATGTGCTCTGATCGGCGGTGAGACCGCAGAGCATCCGGGCCTGATGCCGGAAGATGAATACGACGTCGCGGGTTTTGCCGTCGGCGCTGTCGACCGGAAGGACATGATCACCGGGGCGGATATAAAGCCGGGCGATGTGCTGATCGGAGTCGCATCGAGCGGTGTCCATTCCAACGGATTCTCCTTGGTCCGCAAGGTCTTTGGGATCGATGAGAACGGAGCGGTTCTGTCGGAATATCATCCGGAGCTGGGACAGACGCTCGGTGAGTGCCTCCTCACCCCGACGAAGATTTATGTGAAAATGCTGAAGAAAATCAAAGCAGACGGCGTCACTGTCAAGGGCTGCTCTCATATCACGGGCGGCGGCTTCTATGAGAATATGCCGCGCATGCTCCCGGAGGGAACGGCAATTGAAGTCCAGAAGGACAGCTATGAGGTCCCGCCGATCTTTCGCCTGATTCAGAAGACCGGAAACATCGACGAACATGTCATGTATAATACTTTCAACATGGGAATCGGAATGTGCCTCGCCGTTGATCCTTCGGATGCAGACAGGGTGCTTTCGTCGATTGCGGACGCGGGCGAGAAGGGCTTTGTCATCGGGCGTGTCACGGAAGGAAACAAGGAAGTTACGATCCTCTGAGTTTTTATTTTTATTTAAGGAGCGGAAGATACAATGTTCAGAGTGGCTGTATTGGTATCCGGCGGAGGGACAAATCTGCAGGCGATCATAGACCGCGTGAAGGACGGTTCTCTTCCGGGAGTCGGGATCGTCCGGGTGATCTCCAACAACGCGGGGGCTTATGCCCTCACGAGGGCAAAGAACGCCGGCATCGAAGGAGTCACTGTCTCCCCGAAGGAGTATGAGACAAGGGAGCTTTTCAATAAGGCACTTCTCAGAGCCGTTAAGGAAGCATCCCCGGACCTTATCGTCCTTGCCGGTTTTCTTGTGACGATCCCGCCGGAACTCATCCGGGAGTATCCGGACAGGATTATTAATATCCATCCGTCTCTCATCCCGAGTTTTTGCGGAAAAGGGTGCTATGGGCTCCACGTCCATGAAAAAGCACTTGCGCGCGGCGTGAAGGTGACCGGTGCGACGGTTCATTTCGTCAACGAAGGACTCGATTCCGGACCGATCATTCTCCAGAAGCCCGTTGCAGTAGAGGACGGCGATACGCCCGAGATTCTCCAGAAACGGGTCATGGAACAGGCGGAGTGGATCATTCTCCCCAGGGCCATCGGACTCATCGCGGAAGGTCGGGTGAGCGTTGAGAATGGAATCACGCATATCGCTCCGAAAAAACAAGGCTGACCCTGCAGGTCTTCACTGTCAGCGGATTCCATACAGACATAGACTTCAGAAGGAGGTTATCCCGAAATGAAAATTCTCCTCATCGGAGGCGGCGGAAGAGAACACGCCATCGCTGCGTCCATTGTAAAAAGCAAGAGGTGTGAGAAGCTTTACTGTGCACCCGGCAATGCGGGCATTGCGGAGATTGCAGAGTGTGTTCCGATCGGTGTCATGGATTTTGACGCGCAGGCCGCGTTTGCGAAGGAATACGGCATCGACCTTGTGGTCTGCAGCCAGGATGATCCGCTCTGCGCCGGCCTCGTCGACAGTCTTGAAGCGAAGGGACTGCGTGTCTTCGGTACCAGGAAGAATGCCGCAATCATCGAGGGAAGCAAGGCTTTCTCGAAGAACCTGATGAAAAAATACGGGATTCCGACCGCGGAATATGAGATTTTCACGGAACCGGACAAAGCCATCGAATACCTCGAAACACAGGCAAAGTTCCCGATCGTCCTCAAGGCGGACGGTCTTGCGCTCGGCAAGGGCGTTCTCATCTGCAATGACCTTGATGAGGCAAAGGCCGGCGTCAAAACGATCATGGAGGACAAGAAGTTCGGCAGCGCCGGCAATGAAATGGTCATTGAGGAATTCATGACCGGGCGCGAGGTAAGTGCGCTTGCATTTGTCGATGGAAAGACGTACAGGCTGATGAGCTCCTCGCAGGATCACAAGAGAGCCGGCGACGGCGATACCGGCCTCAACACCGGCGGTATGGGCACATTTTCACCGAGTCCGTTCTATACACCGGAAGTGGATAAGCTCTGCCGCGAGTGGATTTATCAGAAGACGGTGGATGCGATGGCAGCGGAGGGAAGACCTTTCAAGGGCGTTCTCTATTTCGGCCTCATGCTCACACAGGATGGGCCCAAAGTGGTAGAATACAATACTAGATTCGGCGATCCGGAGACGCAGGTTGTCCTGCCGCGGATGAAGACCGACATCCTCGATGTGTTTGACGCTTGTCTGGACGGACGGCTGGACGAGGTGAATCTCGAGTTTGAGGATAACGCAGCGGTTTGTGTCGTGCTCGCCTCAGACGGATACCCGGTGAAGTACGAGAAGGGCAAGATCATCACCGGCCTTGAGAACTTCCGGGGCAGGGATGACTATTTCTGCTTCCATGCCGGCACGAAATTCGATGAGAACGGCAATGTCGTCACGAACGGCGGCCGTGTGCTCGGTGTCACTGCGAAGGGAAGGACGCTTGTTGAAGCCAGGAAGAAGGCCTATGAGGCAGCGGAGTGGGTTCACTTCGACAATAAGTACATGCGCCACGATATCGGAAAGGCCATCGACGAAGCATAAGTGAGATTATAAGAAAGGGTAAGGCAGCCGCGGAAGCGGCGGAAGATTGATTATGAAATTGAAGAATTGGAAAGTTTTGGCGGCAGCGCTCGGAGCCGCAGTCATCGTCGGAGGATTCAATGCAGCTTCAATTGCAGGACTTGCTGCATCGGCAACGGTCCTTGACACCTGCAACGTCCGCTCCGAGGCATCGGCAACGTCCAGTGCAGTGACGCAGGCATCCAAGGATTCGACGGTCGAGGTCGGTGACCCGGTCACCAATGATGCGGGCGAGACGTGGTATCCTGTGACGCTTTCCGACGGCACGACAGGGTATATCAAATCCAATCTCCTGAATATTGAGGAGACAGCGTCGACTACCACTGACACAACTACAACCACAACAACGGATACGACGGCTGATACGACCGGAGATACCTCCGCTGACACGTCGGCAGACGGAACGGATGCATCGGAGTCGGCGGATACCGCTGCCTCCGCGGATGTTCCCACGGCACAGGGCGAGGGATATGCGCAGGCAATGACCCCGACGAACGCCACGGTTTCTTCTGATGTCAATGTACGCGCCGGCGCCGGCACAGATTACACCAAGATCGGTGAGCTGACTGCAGGCACGACGCTCGTGGCCATCGGACAGGCAAAGGATTCGAACGGCGATATCTGGTATCAGTTCTATACGACCGGAACGGATCAGCAGATGACCGGTTTCATCCGCTATGATTACATCACGCTCGGTGATCCGGTACAGACCGCGCAGACAGACACTTCGTCGCAGGACACTTCCGAGGACGCTTCGCAAGACAGCACGGAGAAGCCGGATTATGAGGCAGTTTACGCAGATGACGGTTCCGGCACGTCCGAGTGGTATCTTTACAATAACGTAACCAATACGCGCAAGAAGATCTCCGATATGGAGAGCGCCGTGGATGAGGCGAACACGCTCGTGACAGAGGCGCAGAGCAGCGTCAGCCACTACCGTATGATCACCATTCTGTTCGGTGTACTGTTTGCTGTTTCCCTGATCGCGGTTATTTTCCTCATTCTGAATCTCAGAAGAGCAAAGGCAGAGGGCGGAGAGGTCGATCTGATGACGATCCGTCAGAAGCAGGAGAAACGCCGCAGACTCGAAGAGCGTGAGCAGGAAAGAGAAGAAGAAAGAAAGCCTTCTTTGAGAGAGAGAAATGCGGGCGACAGAGCATCCGGCGACAGAATCGCCGCGGACCGTCCGGTACGCCGTCCTTCCGATTCCCCGCGCAGCGGCCAGGGAAGAGAAGTGCGCAGTCAGGACCGCGGGGCATACGCGACAAGACGTACGCAGGATGATTCCCGGGATTTCCGCCGCAGCCCGGGCGAGCGCGCATCGGGAGCAGCCGGCGACAGATACGCCGGTGACAGGGCATCAGCTGACAGAGCAGCCGGCGAAAGGACGGCCGGGGAGCGTGTAAGAAGAACGTCCGCTTCTGCCGGAAGCGAGAGGATGGATGACAGGCAGGAGAGAAGAAGCGTAGAGCGCACCCAGACCGGATCAAGACAGCCCGTCAGAACTCCGCAGTCAAGACCCGCCGCACAGAACTTTGCCGGCGTGGATGATGACGATGACGACGATCTTCAGTTCCTCAATATGGACGATGACGATAAAAACTGAGTTTTTGCCGGCCAATTCATCGGATTGACAAGCAGTGCCGTCTGTTATACCATAAATATAACAGGCGGCGCTTTTTATACACATACATTGCAGGCTTTTTTGCCGGAACGCAGCGGCGCCGCCATAAGGAGCTTCGTTGTACTGCCTTCGCTGATGCAAGGCAGTACAACGGATATCGCATCAGCAAATCTGCATCCGCAGATTTGCTTCGCGTAAAAAGGAGCTTCGTTGTACTGCCTCGCTGATGCATGGCAGTACAACGGATATCGCATCAGCAAATCTGTATCCACAGATTTGCTTCGCGTAAAAAGGAGCAGCTATGTATATAGAGATCGATTTTAACAGTGACGAGGCAATCTATCAGCAGCTTCGCGATCAGATTGTGCTCGGCATCGCCAACTCCACACTGATGGAAGGCGATGTACTGCCGTCGGTCCGTCAGCTCGCTGATGATGTCGGCATCAACATGCATACCGTAAACAAGACCTACACACTTCTGAGGCAGGAGGGCTTTATCAAGGTCGACCGCCGCAAAGGGTGTGTAGTCGCGGTGGATTCGGATGAACTGCGGGCGAAGGCAGACTGCGAACAGGATCTTCGCGTCATTCTCGCGGAGGCAATCTGCCGGGGCGTGAAGAAGTCAGATGTTCATGAAATGATTGACCGAATCTACACAGAATACGGTGTTGAGGAAGAAGGAGCGACGGAAAATCCGGACGATGCGCTGTCCCGAAAAGAGAGCGCGGGTCCGGATCACTGATCACGAAAGAAACGTCAAAACTTCCGGCACCGCTGCCGTGGGAGGAAAAGCACCCGCGCTCGCCGGGGAAGGAAAACAAAAAGCCGGATCTGCGGGAGCGCGTCTGTCGGATAAACATGGCGCGGAGATAACGACACACCGGCTGCCTGCGGGAACAGGCAGAGACAAATACTCTTACAGACAGTCAGCAAAAGGGGACAGAAAATGGCAGCAAAGTACACACCGAATGCCTCAAAAGCACTGAAGCTTGCAGCAAAGTGCGCCAGAGATATGAATCAGAATTATGTCGGCTCGGAGCATCTGCTCGCAGGGCTTGTCCGCGAGGAGGCGGGTGTGGCAGCCCGCATCCTTGCAGAGAACGGGCTTTCCGGCGAGAAGATCACGGAAGTTCTGGCACAGCTCAACGTCCAGGGCGGTCCGGTGGAGCTTCTCGACGAGGACGGATATTCGCCGCGGCTCCGCCGGATTCTGGAAATTGCAGATCAGCAGGCAAAGAGGTATAAGTCCGAGAAGATCGGAACAGAGCATCTGCTTCTTGCAGTCATACTCGAAGGGGAGAATGTTGCCCTGAAGCTGATGGAGTCCATCTGCGGAAATCCGGCCAAGATTTATTTTGAAGTGATTGTTGCGATCGGGGAGAACCCGCAGCAGCACAAGAACGATCTCGTCCGTCCCGGGGCTGGCGCTCAGAGCGGCGAGAGCATGCTTTCGCAGTACAGCAGGGACCTTACGCAGATGGCCGACGAGGGGAAACTCGACCCGGTCATCGGAAGAGAGAAGGAAATTGAGCGGGTGATCCAGATCCTTTCCCGACGGACGAAGAACAATCCCTGCCTGATCGGGGAACCGGGTGTCGGAAAAACTGCCATCGTCGAAGGACTGGCCGAGAGAATTGTCCTGGGGGATGTTCCACAGACCGTGCGCGGCAGGCGCCTTCTCACCCTGGACCTTGCCGGCATGATCGCCGGTTCAAAATACCGCGGTGAGTTTGAGGAGCGCATGAAGCGCATTATCTCTGAAGTGACGGCGGCCGGGAATGTCATTCTGTTCGTGGACGAGATGCACACCATCATCGGTGCCGGCAGTGCGGAGGGAGCCATCGACGCCTCCAATATTCTCAAGCCGGCACTTGCCCGCGGCGAGATTCAGATGATCGGCGCCACGACGATCAACGAATATCGAAAATATGTCGAGAGAGATGCGGCACTCGAACGCCGGTTCCAGCCGGTTACAGTCGAGGAGCCGGGCGAAGAGGAAACGATCCGCATCCTTAAGGGCATTGTCTACAAGTATGAGGAGCATCATGGCGTCAAGGTGAGCGACGAGGCCATCGAGGCTGCTGTGAAGCTTTCCACCCGTTATATCAATGAGCGGAATCTGCCGGACAAGGCGATCGATGTCATTGATGAGGCCTGCGCAGCGGTACGGCTGAAAAAGACCGAAACCGGTGACGACACCAGAGAGCTTGAGGAAGAGATCCGAAAGGAAGACCGCAGGATGGCTGAAGCGGTGCGCACCGGCAATTTTGCGGCAGTAAAGGAAGAGCGGGCAAAGCAGGATGACCTCCGCTCGAAATTACAGGCCCGCAGGGAGGCAAATGAGCGCCGCGGCAGGCGCAGCCAGGCTGTTGTGACGGAAGAGGACGTTGCAAGGGTGGTATCGGAATGGGCAAAGGTTCCCGTGACGCAGCTCACGGAGAAGGAAACGGACCGTCTGCTTCGCCTCGAGAGTACGCTCCATAAGAGAGTTATCGGCCAGGATGACGCGGTGAAAGCGGTTGCCTCTGCAATCCGGAGAGGCAGGGTGGGCCTGCAGGATTCGCGGCGCCCGATCGGGTCGTTCGTGTTTCTTGGCCCCACCGGCGTCGGCAAGACAGAGCTTTCCAAGGCACTTGCGGAAGCACTTTTCGGCTCGGACAAGGACATGATCCGTGTCGACATGTCCGAATACATGGAGCAATATGCCGTCTCGAAAATGATCGGTTCCGCGCCGGGGTATGTCGGCTATGAGGAAGGCGGACAGCTCTCCGAACAGGTCCGCCGTCATCCGTATTCCGTTGTACTCTTTGATGAAATCGAGAAGGCGCATCCGGATGTCTTCAATATCCTCCTTCAGATCCTCGACGACGGCCGGATCACGGATTCCCAGGGGCATGTTGTCAATTTCAAGAATACAATCATCATCATGACCTCGAATGTCGGCGCACAGAAAATTATCGAACCGAAGATGCTCGGCTTTGCGTCAAAACCTTCGGAAGAGCAGTCCTATGAGACGATGAAGAGCAATGTGATGGATGAGGTGAAGAAGATCTTCCGTCCGGAATTTATCAATCGTATTGATGAGATTCTGGTGTTCCATCCGCTCTCCCACGATGAGATGATCCGGATTGCGGGCCTGATCGCAGACGACCTCGTGCGGCGCGCGAAGGATAACTGCGGAATTGATCTCAAGGTTTCGACGGCCGCAAAGAAGTTCATCGCGGACAACTATTCCGATCCGAAAATGGGCGCCCGTCCGCTCCGCCGTGCCGTTCAGACGGTCATGGAGGATCCGCTCTCCGATCACATCCTGAAGGGCGACTTCACTTCCGGAGACCGCGTGCTCATCGGCGAGAGCAAAGGGAAGATCACATTTACAAAGCAGTAAACCGGTTTACGGGAAGTGCTGCGTTTTTGCGGAATTTCCATTCGGACCCGTCAGGCGCGGACTGTATGTCCGGAACATCATAAATTGTTAACAGTTTTCAGAAGAAAATGAGGGTATACTTAATTCTACAAAACAGCCGGGCCGAAAATGGGACAGCGAGGAGAAGAAAGCTTACCGCGTAAGAGCCTTCGATGACGGCGGCCCGGCGCAGGAGGAATCAGCAATGACGGGAATAGAAAATCTGATCCGCGCAAATGAGGATGGAACACTTGCGTTTGGCGACTGCACGCTGGAATCCAAAAAGAAAAAAGACGGATTCGAGTATGGCGGAGATGTCTATGAAGTAAAGACATTCCGGGAAATCACAAAACTGGAGTGCAACGAGAGCTTTGTCTATGAGTCTGTCCCGGGAACGGTGGTGGATGAGTTCCAGGAGACAGAGGACGGGATGAGCTTCCTTGTGCGGGGAGAGGCGGATGCGCAGCTGACGGTCGGACTGACCTCGGAGTGCGATTACAGGGTAACACTCGATGGGAAGGAAATCGGAGTCATCACGACCGATCTCGGCGGAAAGCTGAGTTTCAATGTCCCGCTGGAAGGAAGTACCCGCCCGGTGGATGTAAAAATTTCGGAAGTGAGAAAATAAGCGGCCCGGACGGAAATGTCCGGATGGATTTGGGAACGGCGGACAATGGCCGGATACCGGAAGGAAAAAGCGCTGTAAGTACAGGCCGGAAACCAGGTTGATTCCTGGCCTCCGGCTTTTTTCGACCGGTGCGGCGGTCAGGAAAGGAATCAATGGCATCAGTGAAGAAGAAAACTGCTTTTTTCTGTCAGGAATGCGGGTATGAATCCGCAAAATGGATGGGGCAGTGCCCGGCATGCCATGCATGGAACACCATGGTAGAGGAACCGGTCCGCGCGGTGCCGGCCTCGAGGACGGCAGGAGCGGGCAGAGGAATCGGCCTCGGAAATGCCGGCGGCGATGTCAGGCACCGCCCGGTTCCGCTCTCCGCCGTCGAAACAAAGGATGAACCGCGCATTTCCTCGGGCTTTACGGAGCTTGACCGTGTGCTTGGCGGCGGGATCGTGCAGGGGTCGCTCATTCTGGTCGGCGGAGATCCGGGAATCGGCAAATCGACCCTGCTGCTGCAGGTCACAAAGAACGTTTCGGATGCAGGCCATCCCGTTCTGTATGTGTCCGGCGAGGAATCTCTGCGCCAGATCGGGCTCCGGGCACAGCGGATCGGAACGATCGGCGGCAACCTGAAATTCTACTGCGAGACCGATCTTGACACAATCTCCGAGGTGATTCTGGAGGAAAAACCGGAGATGGTGGTCATCGATTCGATTCAGACCATGTACAATGCGGGCGTAGCCGCGGCACCGGGCAGTGTTTCCCAGGTCCGCGAGACGACCGGCGTGCTTCTGCGGCTCGCAAAGGAAAACAACATCACCTTTTTCATCGTCGGGCACGTTACAAAAGAAGGAACCGTCGCCGGTCCACGTGTCCTCGAGCATATGGTGGATACGGTACTGTATTTCGAGGGGGATCGCTTTGCGTCCTATCGTATTCTCCGCGGCAACAAGAACCGTTTCGGCTCCACGAATGAGATCGGCATTTTTGAAATGCGTCCGGAAGGACTTGTCCAGGTGGAAAACCCGTCGGAATACCTTCTCTCCGGGCGGCCGCACGGCGCGAGCGGCTCCATCGTCACATGCTCCATGGAGGGAACAAGGCCGATGCTCATCGAGGTACAGGCCCTGCTCAATCCCACGAGTTTTGGCTTTCCGAAGAGGCAGGCGACCGGGACGGACTACAATCGTGTAAGTCTCCTCATGGCCGTCATGGAGAAGAGACTTGGGCTCCCGCTCGGGCAGCAGGATGCTTACATCAACCTTGCGGGCGGCATCCGGCAGACCGAGCCGGCACTTGATCTGGGCATTGCGCTCGCAGTCATTTCAAGCTATAAAAACATTCCGATGGAGGATCATCTCATCGCATTCGGCGAGGTCGGGCTGTCCGGCGAAATCCGGGCAGTCGGCATGGCGCAACAGCGCGTTGCAGAAGCGGCAAAACTCGGATTTACGAGATGCATTCTGCCGAAGGCTAATATGCGCGGCTTGCACTGTCCGGACGGGATCGGACTCATCCCCGTCGGAGGACTGGCGGAAGCGGTGGATGCAGCAATGTAGTATGAAGAAAGTATATGGTGATGCATTTTTGTGAAGGTGCAGCTCTGGAGTAATCAG
>Ga0256871_1000228_pt1 | contig 20919 bp, 20 predicted proteins | sample RumenRJG_07RNA_FD_185439 | JGI IMG/M metagenome (GOLD analysis project Ga0256871, IMG submission 185439) | Metatranscriptome of bovine rumen microbial communities from Lethbridge, Alberta, Canada - Rumen RJG_07 (Metagenome Metatranscriptome) | ecosystem: Host-associated > Mammals > Digestive...
CGAGGACCTGTTCAACGACGTCGCGTACTCCGGGTCTCAGGAGCAGAGGAACTCCGGCAAGAGTAAGGCCGAGGCGATCTCGCTCGAGATCAGCAACCTCATAGGCGACATCAAGGACGTGGACGTTACGTCGGGCACGTACGCAGAAGACGAGAAGAACCTCCTCACGCTCGGCAACTACATGCGCAACAGAATGGACGCCCTGTACGAGGCATGGAAGCGCTCCGCGATGTCCGACAACCCGCAGACGGACAAGTCGCTCATAGAGGAGCCCCTGAAGGACGGCGGGGCATCGGTCACGGCAAGCTACAAGAAGCTGTTCGAGGACAACTACGACGACTGGAAGCCGACGAAGAAAAGCTCCCAGTGACGCATGCGTTCTGCCGAATATGTGAAACAATATCGCTGCTGCTAGAATTAACAGGATGAATAGGCTCAGCACGAGCGAGAGCTCGACCGTTGTTTGAAGGGGGAGACATGGGATTCTTTTCCGAACCCGTCTACACGCCCGAGTACGAGGTGGCCGGTGACGAGGTCGCCGTGTTCGACACGAGCAAGGGAACCATCCGCGTAAAGCTCGACGGAGAGGGCGCCCCCATCCACGTCGCTAACTTCTGCGAGCTCGCGAGCGCGGGCTTCTACGATGGGCTGAAGTTCCACCGCTACGTCCCCGACTTCGTGATCCAGGGCGGCTGCCCGAACACGAGGGACATGACCCCCGAGCAGGTCGCGTCCGGCATGCCCGGGCCCGACGGCATGCCGGGCACGGGCGGCCCTGGCTATCGCATCAAGCACGAGTACGACGTCAACCCGCGCAACAGCCACGTCGACGGCGCCCTTGCGATGGCGCGCTCCCAGAACCCGGACTCCGCTGGCTCCCAGTTCTACTTCTGCCTCGGCGCGCAGCACTTCCTCGACCCGAACTACACGGTGTTCGGAAACACGATCGAGGGGATGGACGTCATCTCCAAGCTGCGCGCGGGAGACCTCATCCGGTCCATCAGGATTGAGCACGCGTAGCGATTAAGGAACAGACACACTCGACAGAGGATCATCATGAATCAGCAAGCATACGAGGCCGGTAAGAACGCGTACAAGCAGGGCGATCTTGCCACGGCGGTAGCCCAGCTCACCGCGGCGAAGGCACCGGGCGAGGTCTCGGGCGCCATCGACCACCTGCTTGGCAACTGCCTCATGAAGCTCGGTCGCTTCGCAGAGGCGGCGAACTCCTATGCGGATGCGCTCAGGGACGTGAACTACGGCCACTCCGGCGCACTCGCCTGCAACCGCGGCCGCGCCCTCATCGCGGCCGGAAAGCCGCAGGAGGCCATCGCCTCGCTCACCCTCGCCGTTAAGGACGAGGACTATGCGACGCCTTACAAGGCATACACCGCGCTTGGCAACGCGTACATGCGCGTAGGGAACGTGCGAGACGCCGGCGTCGCATACCGCAACGCAGCAATAGACGAGAAGAACCCAGACCCCAGCTCCGCTCTCCGTAGCCTGGGCGGCTGCTTCATGCAGATGGGGCGTGCGGTCGACGCCGTGGAGGCCTATCGCACCGCACTGGACTTCTCGTCCCCGCAGAACAGCCAGAACGCCATCTATGGCGACCTCGGCCTTGCGTACGTCGCGGCGAACCGCATGACTGAGGCCGTCGACGCGTTCAATCGCGCAACCGCGGACGGCTCCTACACGCTGCGTCCGGAGGCCCAGGCGGCCTACGATGCCGCGAAGAAGGCCGTCTCCGCAATCACCGAGGGTGGCCCGTCCGAGACGGACGCGTTTCTCGCCGCGGCGGGATACGGCACCGGCGCCGCGATCGACCCGCTCGACCCCACGGGCCAGACGGGAGAGTTCATGCCGTCTCCCGAGGACACGGGATTCTTCTCCGTCAAGGAGGAGGACCTCGTGGCGCAGGACAAGAAGGCTCGCAAGGAGCGCAAGGTACGCCGCAAGAAGAGCCATCGCGGCTTGAAGGTGTTCCTCACCATCCTCATCATCCTGCTGATCGCAGCAGGCGCCGCGGGATTCGCGTACTACAGGGGCTACGGCTTCCCGACGCAGCAGTCGGTCGTCGAGGACCTCTTCGAGGCGGGTGCCTCTGGAAAGGACATCTCGCCCTACCTCGAGTCCGGTCTCTCGAGTGACGAGAGGTCCCAGATCAAGAGCCTGCTCCCGACCGGCTCCTCCAGTGTCTCGATCGACGGTCTGGACAAGTCGATGAGCAAGTCGACCGTCATGGCGACGGCGACGCTCTCCGCCGGTGGCGAGCAGAGCTACAAGATCTCGCTCGTGAGGGACGGCATCTCCTGGAAGGTGAAGTCCGTCGCGCCGGTGTACGCGTCCGGCGACGGCAAGGACGCCTCCGTCAGCGACACGAGCACCTCTGCGTCCGGCACGACAGCTCAGAATAGTGGAACTGACGTGTCCACGAGCGATGCAAGCACTTCTGAGGGCACCTCTACGGGTACCATTTCCACGGGCGAATAGAACAGCCCACAAAGTGAATGAGCTTCGGGCGAGACGGCCCGCATTGGATAGGATTGGGAGCAATGTCGATCATCGACTCACTCTTCGGCGAATATGACGGGGACCTGGCCATTGACCTCGGAACCGCGAACACCCTTGTCGCGGTTCGCGGGCGCGGCATCGTTTTGAACGAGCCCTCCGTCGTGGCCATAGACAAAAGCGAGGATCGAGTGCTCGCCGTCGGCGCCGACGCAAAGCGCATGATAGGCAGGACCCCTGGCTCGATCATCGCGGAGCGCCCCCTGAAGGACGGCGTCATCGCGGACTTCGATGTCACGGAGGTCATGCTCCGCTACTTCATCGAGAAGGCGCGCGGGAGCCACAGGTATCCCTGGTCACCAAGGCCGAGGGTCGTCATCTGCGTCCCGTCCGGCGTCACGTCCGTGGAGAAGCGCGCGGTATTCGAGGCGACGATCTCCGCCGGCGCGCGACAGGCATACCTCATCGAGGAGCCCATGGCAGCCGCCATCGGCGCTGACCTGCCTATCGAGGACCCGACGGGATCGATGGTCGTGGACATCGGCGGAGGCACGACCGAGGTCGCCGTCATCGCAATGGGCGGCATCGTCGTCTCGCAGTCCATCAGGATTGCGGGCGACGAGTTCGACCAGACCATCCTCGAGCACGTGCGCGACGCGTACAACCTCTCCATCGGCGAGCGCACCGCGGAGGACATCAAGATCAAGGTAGGCTCTGCGGCACCGCTTGCGGAGGAGCTCGACGTCGAGGTGAACGGACGTGACGTGATGAGCGGTCTCCCGAAGAGCGTCAGGATAGAGTCCGAGGAGATCAGGCGCGCCCTTGACAAGCCGCTTGACGAGGTTACGAAGGCAGTGAAGGACGCCCTCGACGTAACGCCGCCGGACCTGGCGTCGGACCTCATGTACTACGGCGTTCTGCTTACCGGAGGCGGCGGCATGCTCCGCGGCCTCGACCAGCGCCTGCGCGAGGAGACGGGCGTGCCCGTGAACGTAAGCCCGACGGCGCTCGAGAACGTCGTGAACGGCTGCGCGAAGGTCCTCGAGGCAAACGCCCTCTCCGGTGGCTTCGTCCAGAGCGCCAGCTAGCGGGTGAGCCAGGTGCCGACTCTAAACGGCGGGGGCCTCTCTTCCTCGGGACTGCACAAGGACAACTCGGGAAGCGGCGGCCGCCTTGCCGTCGTGTTCGTCGTGCTTTCGCTCGTGATGTTCACCATGAGCGCGCGCGAGACGAACGGCGGGTTCTTCACGACGGTCAAGGCCGTGTATTCCACGGTCACGACGCCCGTGCGCTACGTGGGCGTTGTCGTGACCGCTCCGTTCCAGGGGCTGGGAAACGTCTTCGCGAACCTTACCGCAAGCCAGAAGTCGCTCTCCGAACTCAAGGCGGAAAACGAGAAGCTGAAGGCGCGCAACGCCGAGCTCGAGGAGGCCGAGAAGACATCCGAGCGGCTTGAGGACCTGCTGAGCCTGCAGAGCACGTACAAGCTGAAGTCGAAGGCCGCGAGGATCATCTCGGGGTCGACGGACTCCTGGAGCGATACGGTCACCATCGACAAGGGATCCTCCTCGGGACTTGCCGTGGGGATGCCGGTCACGGACTCGCGCGGCGCGATTGGCCAGATCGTGAGCTGCGGAGCGACGTCCTCGACGGTGCGCCTCGTCACAGACGAGAACTCGAGCGTATCCGCGATGGTTCAGTCGAGCCGCGCGCAGGGGATTCTTGCCGGCAGCGCAGACGGGACGCTGCACCTGAAGCTCATCAGCACCGACTCTACGGTGAAGGTTGGAGACACGGTCGTGACGAGCGGACTCGGCGGAGTGTTCCCGAAGGGACTGCCCCTCGGTACCGTCATGAGCGTGAACAAGTCCGCTGGCGCCCTGTACTACGAGATTGCGGTGAAGCCGTTCTCCACGACGGAGAATTTCGAGGAGGTCCTGGTCATAACGTCGCTGACGGAGGACCAGCGCGCGACGTCCGACGACATCGCCGCCGCAGACGCGCAGGAGTCGACGGCGGTCAAGGGCGGGAGCGACTCCTCTACCTCGGACTCCTCGAGCTCCGGGTCGTCGGAGTCCGACGCGTCGAGCAAGGACTCTTCCTCCACGAAGAGCGACGCGGGCGAGAAGAGCAGTGACGACTAGGTCGATGGGGGTGACGCTGGATGCAGGTCAAGGACTCTAACAAGAACAAGAGGAGCATAGGCTGGCTCGCGCTTGCGTGCCTTGTGCTGCAGCTCGCCGTCGCCCCGAACTTCGGCATCGGCAACGGCCGGATCAACTTCGCGCTGATATTCAGCGCCGTCGTCGCCCTCACGATAGGCGGGCGAACGGGCGTGTTGTGCGGGTTTCTCGCCGGCTTTGTGTTCGACCTATCTACCACGGGACCGGTCGGTCTCATGGCGCTTCTCTTGACCGTCTCGTCCTTTCAGATGGGCATGGAGTGCAGGAACCGCCTCTCCGAGGACCTGGGCCCGTCCGTTATTCTCTTCGCGATACACGCTTTGGTCGTGAGCCTGGCGCACCATCTGGCGATGCTCGTCGTGGGGCAGGCGAGCTCCGCGTTCGACGTGATCGTGCTGAGGATGCTGCCGACGTTCTTCCTGACCGTCCTCGCGTTCGTTCCTTTTGCGTACATTTACTCCCACGGGGGCGGAAGCGGGCTCGACCTGGGTAGGAAGAGTGCACGTGGGAGTCATGCGAAGCATGGCTCGAAGTACAGCCTCGGCAAGCTATAGGGTCGCGATTTGAATCCTATCGTCATCATAATCATCGTCCTCGCGCTGGTGCTGATAGCGCTTCTCGTTGCGTTCTTCCTGTTTGGGAGGGGCGAGACGCGCTTCAAGTTTGACATCGGCGGCGGTGCGCCCAGGGCGTCCGGCGGATCCGACATGTCCACGGAGGGCGGCTTCAAGTCGAGGCTCTTCGGGTTGGGGATCTTCTCCGGCTCGATCATAGCGGTGCTTCTGGCGAAGCTCTGGACGATGCAGCTGGTTTCCGCAAGCGAGTACAGCGAGCAGGCGGAGTCCAACAGGTCGAGGACCATATCCACGTCTGCCCCGCGCGGTCGCATCTTGGACAGGAACGGCGTCGAGCTCGTGAACAACAGGGCGAGCCTCACCGTCGTCGCAAAGAGCGACGTTGTGGACGACCCGATAGAGATGAAGCTCGTGGGCAACCTCATCGGCATGCCCGAGATGGCCGTCAAGCGCAAGATAGAGGATGCGACGGGAGGGGCCCAGAGCCTGAGGCCGATCGCCGTGGACGTGTCGCGGCGCGTCGTCGCGTTCATCGACGAGCACCAGTACGTGTTCAAGGGCATTAGCGTTGAGGAGAGGACCCAGCGCCACTACCCGCAGGGAAGCCTTGCGGCGCATGTTCTTGGGTACACGGGCACCGTGAGCTCGGAGCAGCTGAAGAAGTCCGGCACGCAGGACGACGATGCGAAGATTTCGTACGCGTCCGGCGACGTCGTGGGCCAGGCGGGCGTGGAGTACGAGTACGAGAACGTTCTTCAGGGCGTGAAGGGCGAGCAGAAGGTGTACGTGGACGCCACGGGAAACGTCCTGAGCTACTCCAGCTCCGTGCAGCCGAGGAGCGGCTCGGACATCGTACTGACGCTGGACGCGAACATCCAGCGCGCAGCGGAGGAGTCGCTCGCGAAGCGCATACAGAAGCTGCGCGAGATGGGCAGGACGGACTGCCACGCGGGATGCGCCATCGCGATGGACGTGACGAACGGTGAGATACTCGCCATGGCATCCGCGCCCACGTACTCGCCGAACGTGTTCGTAGGCGGCATCTCGAGCGAGGACTGGAAGAGCCTCTCGTCCGACGAGAGCCACTACCCGCTCATGAACCGCGCCATCGCGGGCCAGTACCCCTCAGCGTCCACCATCAAGCCGCTCTCCGCGTTCGCGGCGCTGAACTACGGCATCGCGAACACGGGCTCGACGTACTACTGCTCCGGCTACTGGACCGGCTTTGGCAAGGGCTTCGGCCAGTACTGCTGGAAGCACAGCGGCCACGGCTCGGTGAACATCCAGAGCGGCATCACGTACTCGTGCGACGTCGTGTTCTACGAGATAGGCAAGGGGTTCTTCTACTCAAAGGAGCCGGAGGGCCTCCAGAAGACGTACAAGCGGTGGGGACTGGGCAAGAAGACGGGCATCGACCTTCCGAGCGAGTCCGCGGGTCGCGTGCCGACTCCCGAGTGGAAGTGGAAGTACTTCTCGTCCTCGTCCGAGGATGCGCGCACGTGGCAGGGCGGCGACACGACGAACCTCGTCATCGGCCAGGGCGACCTGCTGGTTACGCCGCTGCAGATGCTCTGCGCGTACGCCGGCATATCGCTGGGCGGCACGATCTATCGCCCGCATGTGCTGAGGTACGTGAAGAGCCCCATCGGAGACGGGTCCGTGGTGAAGTACAAGCCCGAGGTCGAGCGCAAGGTGACCGAGAAGCAGGCGTACATGGACGAGATCCACCGCGGCCTGAAGGGCGTGATCTACGAGGAGTCCGAGGCGCAGACTGAGCACTTCACGAACCTCTCCGTCACCGTCGCCGGCAAGACGGGCTCCGCCCAGACGTCGAAGTCTCAGCCGACGGGCTGGTTCATCGCGTACGCGCCGTACGAGGACCCCAAGTACGTCGTGGCGTCCGTCATCGAGTACGGCGGCTACGGCTCCGAGGGTGCCATGTACGTGGTGAGGGACATCCTGGGTCAGATCTACAACCAGCCGGACACCGCGACGTCGGTGGACAGCTCCGGCGTTCAGTAGGGAGGGGGCGACATGGCCCAGAAGAACTCCGCCGAGGGGGCGAAGGTGAACGAGAAGGGCCTCGGCTCCTTCTCGGCGTTCTACTCTCACATCATGAACCGTCGTGGGATGGCGCCCCGGCCGTCCGCAGGTAGGAACATCGCACGCAGCTCGGTCTACATACCGCAGCTCATCCCCGCGATCCTGCTGGTGGCGTACGGCGCCATCGTCATCTGGTCCGCTTCGCTCTCCATCGCGGACGCGAGGTTCTCCAGGCACCTCATGGGCATCGCCATCGGCGTGGTCATGGCCGTGCTCATCTGGCGCTACGACTACCGCGCGCTCGCGAACATGACGACGGCCATGCTCGTGACGATCGTGATCCTCATGTTCCTGCCCAAGGTGCCGGGGCTCAGCTACACGGCCCTCGGCATGACGGGCTGGATCAAGATCCCGATAATCGGCATGACGTACCAGCCGTCCGAGCTCGCGAAGCTCGTGACCATCTACCTCATGGCCGCGCTTGGCGCCCAGTACAACGGCAAGGTCGACACGCTGAGGGACTACCTCAAGCTCTGCGGCATCCTGTGCGTGCCGTTCCTGCTCATCCTGACGCAGCCCGACCTGGGCACGGGCCTCATCATCCTCGTGACGGGCGCCGCGATCATCATCTGCGCGGGAGCTAAGCGTTCGTGGGTCATCGTGACCATCGCCGGCATCGTGGCGCTCGCGACCCTCGTCGTCGTGATGTCCATGACGCCCGGCGTGCCGCACCCGCTGAAGCAGTACCAGCTCAACCGACTCATCGTGTTCGCCGACCCTTCCGTGGACCCCTCGGGCAACGGCTACAACCTCCAGCAGGCGAAGATCGCCGTCGGCTCCGGCGGGATATTCGGCAAGGGCATCGGCAAGGCGACGCAGGCCGGCGGCGGCTTCCTTCCCGAGGCGCACACGGACTTCGTCTTTGCGCTTCTCGCCGAGGAGTTTGGCTTCGTGGGGTCCGTGGTGCTGCTGATGCTGTTTGCGGCGCTCATATTCTCGACCATCTTCCTCGCGATGAGAATCGAGTCGCCGTTTGGGAAGCTCGTGCTCGTGGGGTGCGCTACGATGTGGTCGTTCCAGCTTCTGCAGAACGTGGGCATGTGCATAGGCATCATGCCCATCACCGGCATCCCGCTGCCGTTTGTGAGCTACGGCTCGTCCTCGATGTCCGTGCAGATAGCGGCGGTGGGAATGGTGCAGTCCGTATGGCACCACAAGCCGAAGGCGGCGTAGCGCCGCGTTCGAAATCGACGCCCGCGAGGTGAGGTTATGCCCAAGAAGAGCAAGGTTTCGCTGGGCGACATCGCAGACATCCTGCGTGCCGGCCAAAAGAGCGAGAAGGACAGGTCGACGCCGCTGAGCGTCCTTGTGGTGGTGGACACGAGCGCCGCGAGGGACGTGGTGCTTGCGGTGAAGGACGCGTTCATGCCGCGCCAGGCCACGGCGACGGTGCGCGTCGAGGCGCTTGCCGCGTGCGAGCCGCCGTCGCCGGGCTGGGACGCGGCCGTGGTTGTGGCCGGCACGCACGTCGCGGCCGCGGAGCGCGTGGCGGAGGGCCTGGCCCGCTGCGGCGTGCCCGTGGGCGTCGTGGTGGACTCCGTGCTGGACCTGGGCGCGAACAACCTTCCCGAGGAGGTTGCCGCCCTGGTGAGCGCCGTTCCGGCCTCGGGCGCGGATGCGGTGCGTGCGAACCTGGCCAGCTGGCTGGTGGACGCCGCGGGCGAGAAGGGCATAGCCTTTGCCGCGAGCTTCCCGTTCTGCCGCGACCAGAAGGTACGCGAGCTCGTGAGGACGAGCGCGCTGCAGAACGCGGCCGTGGGTGCCGTGCAGGTGCTGCCGAGCGCGGACTTCCCCATAATGACGGTGCGCCAGGCGAAGCTGGCGCTGGACGTCGCGGCCGCGTGCGGGCACCCCATGTCCGTCGCGAGCTCCGCGGACGTTGCGGCCGTCATCGCGGCGGGGCTTGCATGGCGCTCCGTGGCGCGCCGTGCGACGGAGGTCCTGCCCGTGCCGCAGTGGGCCGTGAAGGCGGCCGTGGGATTTGCCGGCACCGTGGCGACAGGTGCTGCCGCGCGCCTGCGCAACGACCCGCCCACGCTGCCCGACGTGCGCGGACTTGTGGCGGACTCCGCCGTGGGGCCGATCGTGGACGCGGCGGCGCGCGTGGCGAGCCGTGCGGCGAAGGCCGCGGGCGAGCGTGCGGGCGTGGGCTTTGGGGCGCGTCCGGGCGAGGTCCGCGTCCACACGGGGGATGACCGCCGCACGCTTCCGGCGCCGCGCGTGGCTGCGGGACAAGACGGCAATGGCGGCCGCGACGACGGCTACGTGGTGATATCTGGGGGATGCGATGAGGCTTAGGAGAGAAGACCTGTACCCGCGGCTGGAGCCGCTGCTTGGGCAGGTGGCGAAGCCCTCCCGCTACCTCGACCACGAGTGGGGCGCCATCGAGGAGCAGGACGGCCCGTTCCACGTGGTGCTCATGTACCCGGACGTGTACGAGGTCGGCCTTCCCAACATGGGCCTCTCCATCCTGTACACGGCGATCAACCGCGTCGAGGGCATGTCGTGCGAGCGCGGCTACCTGCCGTGGGTGGACATGGCCGACCTCATGCGCGCAAGGGACGTGCCGCTGCTTGCGCTGGAGAGCTCTTCTCCCATAGCGTCCTTCGACGTGGTGGGCTTCACGCTTGCGCACGAGATGGCCTGCACGAACATCGTGGAGGCGCTCGACCTCTCGCGCATACCCATCCGCGCGGAGGAGCGCGCGCAGGACGACCCCATCGTCGTGGCGGGCGGACCGTCCGTGTGGAACTGCGAGCCGGTCTCGCCCATGTTCGACGCGGTGCTTCTGGGCGACGGCGAGGAGGCCATGGTCGAGATCTGCGCGTGCGTGCGCGACGCGCGCGCAAGGGGGCTCGCCAGACGCGACATACTGCTTGAGCTCTCGCGCGTCCAGGGCGTGTACGTGCCGAGCCTGTACGACGTCGTCGTGGACGACACGTCGACGCAGTGGGGCTATGCCGTCCCGAAGCCCAAGACGGGCGCGCCCGCGGTGGTGTATAAGCGAAGCCTGCAGGACTTCTCGTCCACGGAGCCCGTGCCGCAGAGGATCGTGCCGTACATGGACGTGGTGCAGGACCGCCTTGCCGTGGAGGTGCTGCGCGGCTGCGCGCGCGGCTGCCGCTTCTGCCAGGCGGGCATGACATACCGCCCGGTGCGCGAGCGCCCGGCGGAGCAGGTGGTGGCCGCGGCGCGCGAGGGCCTTGCGCTCACCGGGCACGACGAGGTGTCGCTCACGTCGCTCTCCACCACGGACCACTCGCAGTGCGCGCAGATCCTGCACACGCTCAACGACGACGTCCGCGGCACGGGCGTGCGCGTGTCCATACCGTCGCAGCGCCTGGACTCGTTTGGCGTCGAGATGGCGGCGGAGGTGGGCGGATCCAAGCGCGGCGGCCTCACGTTTGCGCCGGAGGCCGGCAGCCAGCGCCTGCGTGACGTCATCAACAAGAACGTGACCGAGAAGGACATAGACACCGCGGCCGAGAACGCGTTTCGCAACGGCTGGCGCCGCATGAAGCTGTACTTCATGATGGGCTTGCCGACCGAGACGGACGACGACATCGTGGCGATCAACGAGACCGCCGACCGCGTGCTGGAGATCGGCCGCAGCGTCGTGGGCAGGGGCCCTAAGAGCGGCGTGAGCGTGTCAATCTCCGTCGCGGTGTTCGTGCCGAAGGCGTACACACCGTTCCAGTGGTGCGGCCAGCTCGACCTCGAGGAGGTGCGCAGACGGCAGCAGCTGCTGCTGAGCACCTGCCCGGACCACGCCATCAAGATCTCGTATCACGACGCGGAGGTCTCGCTCATCGAGGCGGTGCTCTCGAAGGTGGGACGCCGCGGCTTCGACCTCATCCTCGCGGCGTGGCGGCACGGCTGCCGCTTCGACGCGTGGACGGACCAGTTCTCGTTCGAGCGCTGGACTGCTGCGGCGGCCGAGGTGGGCATGGACCTGGAGGCGATCGCCTCCGCGGACACGCCGCTCGACGCACGCCTGCCGTGGGAGCATACGTCGCCGGCCGTGTCGCAGGGGTTCCTGAGGCGCGAGTACCGTCGCGCGGCGCAGGGCGTGACGACGCCGGACTGCACGAGGGAGAGCTGCGTGGGCTGCGGCGTGTGCCCGAAGCTCGGTGTTGAGAACGCGATCGTGGGGGACAGGCATGGCAGACACTAGCAACCAGTCGCGGCTGCGCGTGAGGTATCGCAAGGACGGGCGCCTGGCCTACCTGGGCCACCTCGAGGTGCTTGGCACCATCAACCGCTCCATCAGGCGCTCCGGCGTGCCGTTTGCCGTGGGCAACGGCTTCGCGCGGCGCATCAGGCTCCAGTTCTCGCAGGCGCTGCCCGTGGGCGCGTCGTCCGTGGGGGAGTACTACGATCTCATGGTGACGGAGCGCCTGGACCCCGCCCAGGCGCTCCGGATGCTGCGCGACGCGACGCCGCGCGGGCTTGCGCCCGACGCCGCGGCGTACGTGTCGCGACGGCTTCCCGCGCTCGAGGCGTGGGTGAACCGCGCGGACTGGGACGTGACCGTGCACGGCCTGCGTGCGGCGGACGCGCTCGACGCGGCCTTGGAAGGGCTGAGGGAGAAGGGCGAGCTCCACTACATGAGGGGCGAGAAGCCCAAGTCCATCGACCTCGGCCGCGCGCTGGTATCGTGGGACGTGACGCCGTGCGAGGACGGGCTCCGCGTCGTTCTCGCCACGCGCTCCTCGAACGACGGTGCGCTGAGGCCGCAGGTGCTGCTGGATGCGGCGTTTTCGACGGAGCGCCTTGCGGGGGCCGTCGCGGAGGCCGGCCGTCCGACGCTTTCCGTGTGCCGCGTGGGGCAGTGGCACGAGGGTGAAGATGGCAATCTCGTGGAGCCGCTCCCAAGCGACGGCGAGGGCGCCTAAACGCAGGTATTCTGTGCTAGGCGTGTTCTGCGTGTGAACGATGTTTCCCCGTTGACTCTGCAGGTCATCGCTAGTAAGATGTTCAGCTGTTGCACTAGAACCAGTAATGAAGGGTTAACACATGTACGCAATCGTTACCACTGGTGGCAAGCAGTATAAGGTTGCCAAGGGCGACATCTTCGATGTCGAGAAGCTCGACGCGCAGCCTGGCGACAAGGTCAAGCTTGACGTCCTCATGCTTAATGATGGCAAGAAGACCGTCGTTGACGCTGCCACGCTCGCGAAGAAGAAGGTCACCTGCGAGGTGCTCGACCAGTTCAAGGGCGAGAAGGTCCTCGTCTTCAAGCTGAAGAAGCGCAAGCGCTATCACCGCACCAAGGGCCACCGTCAGAACCTGACGAAGCTCCAGGTCACCTCCATGCCGACCACCAGGACTGCCGCAAAGTCTGCCTCTACCGAGGAAGCCGCAGAGTAGTCTTCACAGTTTCAAGTTTTCTTAGCTACGTAGAGAGCAGGTAACAGAATGGCTCACAAGAAAGGCCAGGGTACTTCCCGTAACGGTCGCGACTCCAACGCCCAGCGCCTCGGCACCAAGATCTTTGGCGGCCAGGCCGTCAAGACCGGCCAGATCATCGTTCGTCAGCGCGGCACGCACATCACCCCGGGCGACAACGTTGGCCGTGGCAAGGACGACACACTGTTCGCCCTCGCTGACGGAACCGTGGAGTTCGTGAAGGGCAAGAAGCACTACGTGCACGTCCGCACCGCCTAGTTGCGGCACACAGATGCGAATGACACCCTGGGCCACTGGTCCGGGGTGTTTTTCTATCTTGGCGGAAGCGTGCGAGACCATGTCGAATGTCGGGCCAGGATGGCTTACCATTTGACACAGCCAAGGAGGTTACAATGCCAACCAACACATTCACCGACGTATGCCGCATCAACGTGAAGGGCGGGGACGGCGGCGCGGGATGCATGTCGTTTCGCCGCGAGGCGCACGTACCGAAGGGCGGGCCCGACGGCGGCGACGGCGGACGCGGCGGCGACGTGATCCTCGAGACCGACCCGCAGCTCTCCTCGCTCATCGACTACCGCTTCAAGCACCACTTCCGTGCCGAGAGGGGAACGCACGGCAAGGGTGCGCGCAAGCATGGCAAGGACGGACAGGACCTTGTGCTGAGGGTGCCGCTGGGCACCGTGGTGCATGAGCTCGACGCCCAGACCATGGAGCCCCTTTACGACATCGCGGACCTCACGAAGGTGGGGCAGAGGGTCGTCGTGGCACCGGGTGGCGTGGGAGGTCGCGGGAACATTCACTTTGTCACGTCCGTGCGTCGCGCTCCGGCGTTTGCCGAGAAGGGCGAACCCTCCCAGGAGCACTGGATCGAGCTTGAGATGAAGCTCATGGCGGACGCGGCACTCGTGGGCATGCCGTCCGTAGGCAAGAGCTCCATCATCGCGAGGATCTCTGCCGCGCGGCCGAAGATCGCGGACTACCCGTTCACGACGCTCGTGCCGAACCTTGGCATGGTGCGCGCGAAGGACGGCTCGTCGTTCGTCGTCGCGGACGTGCCCGGCCTCATCGAGGGTGCGAGCGAGGGCAAGGGCCTTGGCCACCAGTTCCTGCGCCACATAGAGCGCACGGCGCTCATCCTGCACGTCGTGGACGTGACGGGCGGCTACGAGGGTCGCGACCCCGTGGAGGACTATCGCGCCATCAACCACGAGCTTGACGCGTACGCCGCGGAGCTTGCGGAGCGCCCGCAGATCGTCGTCGCGAACAAGTGCGACATGCCAGGCGCGGAGGACGCCGTCAGGCGCCTGCGCGAGGAGGCCGAGAAGGACGGCCGCCCGTTCTTCTCGGTGTCTGCCGTGACGGGCAAGGGCTTGGATGAGCTTGTGTCCAGGACCGCCGCCGAGGTGAGGGCCCTGAGGAGCGCCGTCAAGGTCGAAAATGACGCGGAGTCGAGCGTCGCGCTGAACCAGGGCGCGGAGCTCATGCGCCGTCGCAGGGACGCCATGGTCTCCATAAAGAGCGAGTCCACAGGCATCTGGCGCGTTTCCGGCGGTGCCGTGGAGCGCATGGTCATCCAGACGGACTGGGACAACGACGAGGCCATCGCCTACCTGCAGCACAGGTTCGACAGGATCGGGCTCGACGACAGGCTCGCCGCGGCCGGCTGCAGGAACGGAGACGAGGTCAGGATCTTGGGCTACAGCTTCACGTACGAGGGACCCGAGGACGAGGACGACTTCGACGAGCTGGACGATTCTGACGACTCGATGCTCGACGGGCTCGAGGATGCGGACGCGGACGAGGGCGCGCCCGAGGTCGAGGTCGTGGAAGTGCAGGCGGGGGAGTAGGGATGGAGGACATCTTCGAGGCCCCAAACGTCGTCGTGGTGAAGGTGGGCTCGTCCACGCTGGTGGACGAGTCCGGGCGTCCCGACCGTACGTTCATAGGGTCGCTGTGCGACCAGGCGGCCGACCTGCAGGAGCGGGGCTACCACGTCGTCATCGTGTCGTCCGGCGCCGTTGCGGCCGGCATGGAGAGGCTGGGGCTCGACGCCCGGCCGACGGACATGCCCGGCCGCCAGGCGTGTGCGGCGGCAGGCCAGGCCGCGCTCACGGAGGTGTACGCGGAGCAGCTCGCGCGCCGTGGCGTGCCGTGCGGCCAGGTGCTTCTGACCCGCAGGGACCTGACGGACCGCGAGGGCTACCTGAACGCCCGAAACACCCTGGGCAGGATGCTCGAGCTCGGCGCCGTTCCCGTGGTGAACGAGAACGACACCGTGTCGTTCACAGAGATCAACTTCGGCGACAACGACATGCTCGGCGCCATCGTCGCGGCGATGCTGAACGCGGACCTGTACGTGATCCTCTCGGACATCGACGGCCTGTACACCGCGAATCCCGCGAGCGACCCCACGGCGCGCCTCGTGCCGCGCGTGGAGGAGGTGACGCCCCAGATTTCCGAGATGGCGGGAGGAGCTGGCTCTGCCGTTGGTACGGGCGGTATGGCGTCGAAGGTGCGCGCGGCCCGCGCGATGATCGCGGCCGGCGTGCCCATGGTGGTGTGCCGCGGTCGCGAGCGCGACTCCTTCAGGCGCGTCATCGAGGGAGAAGGGCTTGGCACCAGGTTCGAGGCGCCGGCGGGGGTCCAGCACGAAAGCGCCCGCAAGCTCTGGATCGGACTTGCCGAGATGCCGCGTGGCTCCGTCGTGCTGGACGCGGGCGCGAGCCGCGCGATTCTGGAGCGCGGCGCATCCGTGCTCCCCGTGGGCGTCACGAGCGCGGAGGGGCACTTCTCGACCGGCGACGTCGTGAACGTTGTCTCCGCGGGCGGAGCGCTTCTGGGGCGAGGCATTACGCGCTACTCATCGGAGGACATCGGGCGCGTGCATGGGCTCCGGCTTGACGTGATCGCGCGCTTCATGCCCGAGAAGGACGGCCAGCCCGTCATACACCGCGACGAGCTGCTGGTTTTCTAGGGGGTGCCGATGGGACTGAGCATCGACGAGATAGAGCGCGTGGCGGCTGACGTCGTGAGGCGCGGCGACCTGCCCATGCTCGGGCAGGAGCCGGGGCGCACGTACCGGCTTGGCGTGATGGGCGGCACGTTCGACCCCATCCACAACGGCCACCTCGTCGCGGCGGAGCAGGCGTTCGACGACCTTAAGCTGGACACCGTCGTGTTCATGCCGGCCGGACGCCCCGCGTTCAAGCAGGACAAGCAGGTGTCCGAGGGCGAGGACCGCTATGCGATGACGCTCCTTGCGACGGCGGACAACCCGCACTTCCTCGCAAGCCGCTTCGAGGTGGACCGTGCGGGGATCACGTACACGGCGGACACGCTGGAGCGCCTGCGCGCCATCTACCCGGAGAACGTGGAGATCTACTTCATTACCGGCGCCGACGCCATAGCGGATATCGTGCGGTGGCGAGACGCGGAGCGCCTGGGCAGACTCGCGCACCTCGTGGGCGCGACGCGGCCCGGCTATGACCTCTCGCACGCTCAGCGGGCGATCGAGGAGTCGGGCATCCACTTCGACGTGACGTACTTGGAGGTGCCGGCGCTGGCGATCTCTTCCAGCTACCTGCGCGAGCGCGTGCGCCACGGGCAGAGCCTCAGGTACCTGACTCCGGACGCCGTGACGGGGTACATACACAAGCACCAGCTGTACGGCGCGAGCCAGCTTGGCTATGGCTCCAAGCCAACGGAAGGTCGTGAGTAGCCAGATGAGAAGGGCAGAGTACACACAGGACCAGCTTTCCTGCATAGAAAGGCTCGAGTCTGACCTGACGGACCGCATGAGCGCCGTGAAGCCGCGCCGCCTTGCGCACTCGCTCTCCGTCGCGCGCTGCGCGGAGTCCCTGGCGCTGCGCTACGACGTGGACCCGTTCCTCGCGCGCGTCGCCGGCATCCTGCACGACTGGGACAAGGTGGTGCCGGACGACGAGCTCGTGCGGCGTGCGCGCGAGCTGGGAATCGACTTTGGGGTCGACCTCGACCTGGTGCGGCCACTGCTCCACGGCGTCGTGGCCGCGCGCGAGCTGCTGGCGCTCTACCCAGAGCTCCCGCCGGAGGTGTTCCAGGCGATTGCGCGCCACACGACGGCTGCCGTGGACATGACGTCCCTGGACGAGGTGGTGTTCGTGGCGGACGGCATCGAGCCCCTGCGCACGGGGAGCGTCGGCATCCAAAAGACGCGCGACATGGTGGGCAAGGCCTCGCTGGACGACGTGTTCTGGAACTCGTTCTGCGGGGGAATCACGTACGTGGTGGAGACCAGGCGCTACCTGTATCCAGGTACGCTTGACATATACAACGAGCTCGTCCTGAGGAGGGCGAGGGCCGGGTCAGACGCCCCGGCCGGAAGGTAGGCAACATGACGGTTACATCGCTCGAGCTTGCGAAGGCGGCCGCGACCGCCGCGGACGACAAGAAGGCAACGGACATCGTGCTTCTGGACCTGAGGGACGCGACGGACGTGTGCGACTACTTCCTCATCTGCACGGTGCAGAACAACCCCCAGCTGGACGCGGTGACCGAGGAGGTCAAGAATCGCCTGGCCGCCGAGTGCGGCGAGAAGCCCGTGTCCACGGAGGGCCGCGGGGGCTCGTCCTGGGTGCTCATGGACTACGGCGCGCTCGTGGTGCACGTCTTCAAGCCGGAGGCCCGCGACTACTACCGCCTGGAGCGCCTTTGGGGCGACGCTCCGCGCGTGGAGCTGGGCCTGGAGGGCGAGGCGCCCGCGGATCGCTAGTCCGCGTCCTTGTTCATGGGGGCGGTGTCAGAGGCGGACTCCCTCAGCCTGAGCTCGGACCCAAGGCTGAGCGACCCCTTCCCAAAGCGCGAGCGCACCTCGTCCGCCGCGACGGAGAGCGCCCTGAGGTCACGGTGCCTTCCCGGTGCCGTGGCCTCGTCCTTCTCGCCCGCGTCGGGCGAGAAGAGCTCGAGCTGCCGCTGGCGGGGCGCCTTTGGGCCAAAGCCGCTTACGCCCACGCCCACCAGGCGGACGGGCGTGCCCTCGCGCCAGATGTCGTCCAGCAGGCGCAGCGCCTGCGCGCCAAAGACGTGCTCGTCGTCCGTGGGGGCGTCAAGCTGGCGCTGCGCGGTGCGCGTCTTGTCGTACGAGAACTTCAGCTTCAGCGTCACCTGGTGGCCGCGCAGGCCCTTCGACCTCAGGCGCGTGCCCACCATCTGGCTCACCATGCGCACGGCCGCGGCCACGTCCTCGCGCGTCGTGAGGTCGTGCGCGAACGTGCGCTCGTTCGACACGGACTTCGCGGCCTCCGGCTTCGCGCGCTCGCGCACGCGCGACACCTCGCGTCCCGCCGCGCGCGTGACGAGGCTCGGCCCCGCGACGCCGAACGCGCGACGCATGCGCTCCGGGTCCTGCCGCGCGAGCTGCCCCAGCGTGGCGATGCCCATCTGCCGCAGCCGCGCCTCCGTCGCCTTGCCGACGCCGCTCATGGCAGAGACGGGCAGCGGCGCCAGGAACGCCGCCTCCGTCCCGGGCAGCACCACGGTCATGCCGCGCGGCTTCTGGCGCTCTGACGCGATCTTCGCGACGGTCTTGCTGGTGCCAATGCCTATGGAGCACGTGACGCCCAGTTCGGCCACGCGGCCCTGGATGCGTCGGCAGATGGCGATGGGGCTCTCGCGCGAGAAGCGCCCGGGCGTCACGTCGAAGAACGCCTCGTCGATCGAGACCTGCTCCACGAGCGGCGTCTCGTCCAGGATCGTCTGCATCACCTGCGCGGACACCTGGCGGTAGCGGTCGAAGTGGCCCTGCGTCCAGATGGCGTCCGGGCACAGCCGCTTTGCCTGGTACGACGGCATGGCGGAATGCACGCCAAAGCGCCTGGCCTCGTACGACGCGGTCGAGACCACGCCGCGCCGCTCCGGCGAGCCGCCCACGATGATTGGCTTGCCGCGCCACTTTGGGTGGTCGAGCTGCTCCACGGACGCAAAGAACGCGTCAAGGTCGAGCAGGCCTATCGCGGGCCCCGACCACTCTGTCATGGGTGTAGCCACCGCGGCTCCCTCCACCTGCGTCGTCCGTCGCGCAACAAGGCCTGCGATACGCTGCGCAGACCATCACTGCGCAGATTATAGGCCACGCAGGCGAGAAGGACCGGACCTCGTGCCCTAGAGGGTCACCGTGAACGTTGTGCCGCTCTTCTCGTCGCTCGTGCACTGGATTGTGCCACCGTGCGCGTCGACGGTGGACTTCGCGATCGCGAGGCCCAGGCCGAAGCCGCCGGCGCCGCCGTCGCGGGTGCGCGCCTTGTCGGAGCGGTAGAACCGCTCGAAGACGTGCGGCAGGTCCTCCGCGGGGATCGTGGGGCCCTGGTTGTTCACCGTCAGGCGGCAGCCCTTGCTCCGTCGCTCGAGCGTCACCTTGACGGTGGTGCCCGCGGCGGCGTACTTCACCGCGTTGTCGATGAGGATGCGGACCATGCGGCGCAGCCAGTCCGCGTCGCCCTGCACGTGCACGCCCTCCGCGACGGAGTCCTCCACGGAAGTCCCGCGCTCGAACGCGACGGCGTCGAACTCGAGGGCTGCGGAGCTCACGATGTCCGAGAGGTCGACGTCGGCGCGCTTGAGGATGCCTGTGGTGCCGGCGACGCTCTCGTCTGCACGCGCGAGCTGAAGCAGGTCGTTCACGAGCGTCTTCATGTGGCCGGCCTCCTCGGCCGTGCTGTCCACCCAGCGCCTGGAGTCTGCGGGGAGGGCCTTGTCGCGCTGGAGGATCTGCGTGTTCGCGAGGATGACGGCGAGCGGCGTCTTCAGCTCGTGCGACGCGTCGGACACGAAGCGGCGCTGCTGGTCCCAGGCGCGCTGGACGGGCGCGAGCGCCCAGTCCGCGAGCTTCCACGAGATGCCGAACAGGACGAGGATTCCCACGGCAATGATCTCGACGTCGCGGACGAGGGTATTGTGGAACGTGTCGTCCACGGCGGTCGTGTCGACGATCGCGATGCGGGTCGTGCCGGAGCTCGTCGTGGCAGACTTCCACGACACGTGGTACTCGGGAAGGCTCCCATGGTTTGCGGACGCCTCGAGTACCTGCTCCACCACCTTCTCGAGCACGGGGCCGTTTATGCTCACGTTGTCGTCGCTCGACTCGAGGACGACGCCGCTCTGCGATATCTCGACGGTGAGGGCGAGCATGTTGGAGTTGCGCTTGCCGGGCGCGCCCTTTCGCGTGGAGCCGATGACGGGGACGGCCTCCGTGGTCCCCTCGAGGTTGCGGTCGAGGGCGCCCGCGATGAGGTTCTGCTGGTTGACGTAGGTGGAGTAGAGCGACATCGCAAGGACGCCCGCGAGGACGAGCCCCGCGAGCGTCGTGACGATGGCTACGAACTTTCTCTTGAGCTTCTTGAGCATGGCGCACCAACGCTACTCTTGGCCGTCGAACGCCTCGAGGCGGTAGCCGAGCATGCGCAGCGTCGTGATCTGCACCTTGGAATGCACGTGCGTGAGCTTCTTGCGCAGGAACGAGATGTACGCCTCGACGGAGTTCTCGGACGCGTCGGCGTCGGCGCCCCACACGCGGGTGAGGAGGTCCTGCTTGGACACGACGCGCGCGTTTGAGCTCATGAGCATCTTCAGGACCTCGAACTCCTTGCCCGAGAGATGCACTTCTCGCCCGTCGCACGAGAGGTCGTGCGTCTCGAGGTCGAGCGTAAGGTCCGCGAAGGTCACGGTGTCGATCACGACGTCGCCCTGCCTGCGCGTGAGCGCACGCAGGCGCGCGAGCAGCTCAGGCGCCTCGAACGGCTTCGTCATGTAGTCGTCCGCGCCGGCGTCGAGCCCCTCGACCTTGTCCGAGGTGGACGTGCGGGCCGTGAGCATGAGGACGGGGATGGAGTTGCCCTGGTGGCGCAGCTCGTGCACGATCTGTATGCCGTCCATGCCGGGGAGCATCACGTCCATGATGACGGCGTCGTACAGGCCGCTCTCCGCGGAGGTGAGGCCGGCGTTACCGTCGTACACGGCCTCGCAGTTGAATCCGGCGTCGGACACGATGCGGACGATGGCATCGGCAAGGTTCCTCTCGTCCTCCACGACAAGTATGTTCATGGGGCCTCCTTGGGTTTCTGAAATCCTATTGCTGGGTGCAATATAGCGAGCGATTCTTA
>Ga0256871_1000232_pt1 | contig 20849 bp, 8 predicted proteins | sample RumenRJG_07RNA_FD_185439 | JGI IMG/M metagenome (GOLD analysis project Ga0256871, IMG submission 185439) | Metatranscriptome of bovine rumen microbial communities from Lethbridge, Alberta, Canada - Rumen RJG_07 (Metagenome Metatranscriptome) | ecosystem: Host-associated > Mammals > Digestive...
AAAATAATAACCAATAAACTTATGAAGAAACGTTATTTATTCCCCGCTGACTACATGGCAGATCCCTCTGTACATGTGTTTAACGGCAGGGTTTACATTTATCCTTCACATGACTGGGAGTGTGAGAATGTCGAGAACGACAACGGTGACCAGTATGTCATGAAGGATTATCATGTCCTTTCCACAGACGACATCATGAATGGCCAGGTTGTAGACCATGGCAAGGTTATTGGTCTGGAAGATATTCCATGGGCCGGCCGCCAGCTTTGGGACTGCGATGTTCAGGAGTACGAGATTGAGGTACCCACCAACGCAGAGGAGCAGGCACAGGGTATGGGATTCAGCAAGAAGACCAAGCGTTACATCATGTACTTCCCCATGAAGGATCGTAATGATGTGTTCCACTGGGGAACGGCTATCGCTCAGCGTCCTGAGGGTCCGTTCATCCCCAATCCTGCACCTGTAGCAGGAAGTTACAGTATCGATATGTGCGCTTTCCGCGACGATGCAGACGGTGAGGTTTACGTATACTTCGGCGGTCTGTGGGGCGGACAGCTTCAGCGTTACAAAGACAACATTCATCTTGAGACTCCCTACCTGCCCGAGGGCAAGGAGGATGCTCTTCCCAGCCGCTGCGTACGTCTTACCAAGGACGGTCTGAATTTTGCTGAGGCTCCGCGTCCAATCCTGGTTGTTGATGAGAAAGGCAACCCCCTCAAGGCCGATGATCCCCATCGTTTCTTTGAGGCTTCATGGATGCACAAATACAAAGGAAAATATTACTTCTCATACTCTACCGGTGACAGCCATCTGCTGTGCTATGCTACCGGTGACAATCCTTACGGTCCTTTCACATATCAGGGTGTAATCCTTACTCCTGTTGTTGGCTGGACAACCCACCACTCAATCATTGAGTACAAGGGCAAGTGGTATCTGTTCCATCATGACAGCGTACCTTCTGGCGGCAAGTCCTGGCTGCGCAGCCTCAAGGTTTGCGAGATAGAGTACGATGCCCAGGGCAAGATCAAGACCATCGAGGGTATTGATAAGGAATAATATCTTTAGAATAATAATTAAATTAGTTATATAATGAGAAAAAACAATTCCAAAAACCGCTCCGGCCTGATCGGTGTGATCATCTCGGCGCTGGTCGTATCATCCGGTTTATGGTCATGTTTCCCTGATTATAATCTGGATAAGGAGTTTCCTGAATGGCTAGGTACCAGTATCTATGAGACCCTGGAAGATGGTTTCAAGGATGATACCGGAAAGAAGTACTCCTTCAAGTACTTTGTTAGGTTGATCGATACTCTTGATCAGAAGAGCATCCTCTCCCGTACAGGTAGTAGAACTCTTTTCGTGGCTGATGACTCTGCATTCCAGAGATTCCTTGACAAGTGTCCTATAGCAGGTGGTGCCAAGGTTAAGTTTGAGGATCTGAGCAAGGCCCAGTTAAAGATGATCCTTAAAGGTTCAATGCTTAACAATGTGTTCCAGGTCGCCTCTCTCTCCAACACATCTACTGAGAATGGTGTAAGACTTGGAGACTGCATGCGCCGTGTATCAACCATGAGTGAGTATGATACAGTACGCGTACTCAAGCAGGAGGATATGCCTAAGACACAGTATTGGGATTATGTAAGAAACAACCCCAACCGTGCATCTTCAGGTATCGTAATCCTGGAGGACGGAACCAGGAAGCCTATGATTTTCTTTGCTCCTGAGTTCCTCTCATCCAAGAAGATTACCGATGATGACTACAACTTCCTGTTCAACCTTGGCGGTTACAGCAAGAGCGGCAAGCCCGGACGTCAGTCAAAGGATGCCAGCGTAAACGGCGTAAGGATTGAGTATCAGAACAAGAAATGCTACAACGGCTTTATCCATGTAATGGAGGATGTGGTTTATCTGCTCCCCAGCATGGCTGAGTATCTGTCACAGACTGATGAGAACGGTTTCTCTAACTCAATCATCTACAGCTCTATCATCGAGCGTTTCTCAGCCCCGTTCATTCCTAACAGGAACCAGGCTTATGATACAGACCATATCGGTACCGCAACAGCCAAGAAGGTTAGAGACCTTCTCAATGATGACTACTACGGTCCCGAGGGTTCTGTCATTGCAGACGCTCTTGGCGTAGGCGGTAAGGACTCTGTATTTACCAAGATGTATTTCTCAGGTCGTTTCCAGGCTGCCCATCAGGACAAGGATACACTTGCAGTTGACGGTAAGGGTCGTGCATTCAAGAGGTCTTCAGTACTTAAGTTTGATCCGGGATGGAACTCATACTTCATCTCTTCAAGCGCAGAGGATGACGTAGCCCTGCAGGAGGATATGGCCGTAATGTTCGTTCCTACTGACTCTGCTATGATGAGATGGTGGCTGCAGACTGCTCTTGGTCAGGAAATGAGGACCAAGTACGGTACAAACAAGACCAAGCTCACCAATGATATCAATCAGTGGACCGCTCAGGAGGTTGCTGAGGATATGAGCGAGATTGACCTTAACGTTATCGTTAAGCTTATCAACAATAACATGTTCGCTTCATTCACAAGCACCGTTCCCAGTAAGTTCGGTGATGTTATGAATGACGCTCAGGATGCATTCTTCTCAGATCTTAGCACTGCCATTGACCACTTCAAGGTTGACTACATGGACAATCCTGTAGTTATGTGCTGCAACGGTGCCATCTACTTCAGTGATATGGTATTCGTTCCTACAGCTTATAAGGCAGTTTCTTATCCTGCTCTTATCAATGACAAGCTTAAGGTTCTTAACTGGGCTATTGAGGATCAGGAGATGTCATTCAGCTACTACCTGAACTCGATGCAGTCAGGTTATAGCCTTTTCCTCCCGCAGGTTAACTTCAATGATGAGAATGAGACAACCCAGGAAAGACTTATCTGGATTGATCCTTCATCATTCGCTCTCAACAAGCTTGATCCCTCTGATGTTGACAAGGACAACAATGCACTCTATGCATTGGCATTCTATTATGATGAGGTTGCCAAGACTGTAAAGGCTGACTATTACACCTACGATGCTGCAAAGGATTCTATAGGAAACAAGGTCAACACCTCTTCTATTTCAAATGAGACATTCCTGCGTAACCGTCTTGAGGATTTCATGGATTACCATATTATCCTGCTCAACAACAAGAACTATGACGCTCTTGAGAGCGGTGAGTTTGAGGGAGCCGATGGTTTCGCATACTTCCGCACTAAGGGTGGCGGTGCTATCCGTTTCAACAAGTCTACATTCGTTGACACTAAGGATCCCGATCAGGATATCAGCATGCTGCAGGTTGCCGGTGGATGGCAGATTGAGCAGGGACAGCCGATTGAGTTCGTTAAGCGTTTTGATATGACAGCTAGTGACGGTAACGGTATCACATACGTTATCAACCGTCCTCTGCAGACATCAAGAAAGTCAGTTTATGACATCCTTTCAGACTCAACCAACTATCCTGAGTTCAAGGAGTTCTTCAAATTGATGGTAAAGGCTGAGAACAGTGACGGCAAGGGCGTATTTGCTGACCGTTACGGTGATCTGGATATCAGCTCAAAGAAGTGCATATCTTCATTCAACACCTATAACTATACAGTTTACGTACCGCAGAATGACTCTATCAAGAGACTTCTCAAAGACGGTATCATCTACAGCCCCTATGACCTGAACCTTTGGGACAGCATCTGCAAGGCTGCATGGTGGCATATTCATGATGATGTTGCCGACAACCAGAAGAGCGCTGCATGGGTAGATTCATTGAATATCTTCTATACAACTTATCTCAACAAGACAGTTGATCCCAGTGATCCCGTTCTCATCTTTGCCAATGATGATGATGATGACTATGATTCAACCGCGTTCAAGAATGATTTCATCAATGTCAAGTGTGATGAGCTTGTAAACTTCATAAAGTACCATATCCAGGATAACTCAGTATACACCAATGCTGAGTTCAACCAGGGTACTGCCGATTATGAGACCGCTTACCTTAACAAGAGCAAGCAGTTCGCTAAGCTTAGAGTTAATGTAGGTTCTGACATTTACGTAACCGATGCCAAGGGTCACGTAAGAAAGGTACAGAAGGTTAAGAACGGTCTCGTTCCTTACTGGAATATCATGAGCCGTGAATACGTATTCAAGAAGTATTCCAATGATTACAGCAGCACCTCATCAGAGGAGCTGACCAATGTTCCTACTTCAAAGCTGGAGACATCATCTTACGCTGTAATCCATCTTATCGACGGTGCGTTGTGTAACGGCGAAGTTAATTTCTAATCTGTAAATAAATTGAAGATGAAACATACAAACAGATTATTTAAGGGGGCTTTGGCAGCGGCTATGGTCTTTATGTCCGGTTCGCTTTTTGCCCAGAATGCCGGAGATATCATCAGTGGTGTCATTGAGGATGCCGACGGCCCTATGATGTTGGTTAACGTAGTAGAGAAGGATGCTACCGGTCGTATCCAGAATATGGCCACCACAGATATGGAGGGTAACTTCTCATTCCGTCTTAAGAATCCTAAGGACAGACTTGTAGTATCATTCGTAGGATATGAGACAGTAGATATTCCCATCAACAAGACCTACTTTGAGATTACGATGAAGGACAACACCACTCTTGATGTTGTTGATATCGTAGCCGAGAAGGTAGCTGAGGGTCCTCTGCCTATTCCTATCCGTGAGATGAGTATCGCTACAACTACCATTGATATGTCTGAGTTTGAGGATAACGCCATCACCACGGTCGATGAGGCTCTTCAGGGTCGTGTTCCCGGTCTGGATGTCGTATTCAACTCAGGTGACCTGGGTGCCCGTTCAACCATGCACCTTCGTGGTGTTGCAACAATGACAGGTGATGCCAACCCGCTGATCGTAGTGGATGGTATCATTTGGGAAATTGAGAGCAACCTTAAGAACAACTTTGACTACACCAATGAGTCTCAGAATACTGAGAAGGTGTCAGAGCTTCTTAACATCAATCCTGATGATATTGCAACCATCAACGTCCTGCGTGACGCATCTGCAACCGCTCTTTACGGTTCACGTGGTGCAAACGGTGTATTGGAGATCAAGACCAAGCGTGGTACACGCGGTAAGACTCGTGTAAGCTACTCATATCGTATGAACGCCCAGTGGCAGCCTCTCGGCTACAAGCTCCTTAACGGTGACCAGTACACAATGTATCTTAAGGAGGCCTTCTTCAATCCTAAGATGGATGCCACTCTGGTTGACGGTATTGAGGAGATCAACTATGTTGAGGATTTCTCAGAGTACCGTATGTACAACAACAATACTGATTGGGTAGGTGCCGTAGAGCAGGTTGGTCTGCAGCATTCACATCAGGTTACAGTTGACGGTGGTGGTGAGAAGGCTAACTTCTACCTCTCTGCCGGCTTTGATGATCAGGAGGCTTCTGTGATCGGTCAGAAGATGTACCGTTTCACAAACCGTCTTAACCTGGACTACTTCATATCAGAGCGTATATCGGTATCAACCAGCTTCAACATGACCTACTCAAAGCGTAGTGGTGTTTCTACAGGTATCGGTACCGCCATGAAGATGATGCCTAACCTGGCCATCTATTATGAGGATAAGAATGATGAGTCTACAGGTGAGTACTATCACATGCTTCCTACAGCAAATGAGAACCTGCCTAAGAACACTAACCCTGTTGCAGAGTCTCATGAGAAGGGTAATTCAAACACCTCACTCAACATTGGTTCTACTTTCTCACTTAAGTACAACCTTCTTGGACTGGAGGCCGGTGAGACTCAGCTCTCATATAACGGTAGTGTAAACCTTACCGTATCAAACGATAATACTGACAATTACACTCCTCAGAGTCTGGCCCGTAACGGTTGGTCTGACAGCAATGCCAACTCCGTTTCAGCTAACTCCAGCAAGAATACCAATATCACTACAAACCACAGCCTCAGGTTCATACCTCACCTGAATAACCCCAACCACAGCGTCATGGTGAACTTGAACTATGAGTTGCGTATGAGTAACGGTAAGAGCCAGAGCGGTGGCCTGTCAGGTATCCCCAGCAAGTTTGAGTCTATAGCTCTTCCGGGTAATGTAAACAACATGACTACCAGTGCAAGCCGCAGCCGTACTATTGGTATCTCCGGTGTTATACACTACTCATATAAGAGTAAGTACTCTGCTGACTTCAGATGGCGTACTGACGGTAACACCAGATTCGGTGATGCTAACCGTTGGGCTACATTCCCCAGCGTCTCAGCCCGTTGGAACGTAATTGATGAGAAATTCATGCAGGGCATAGCAAGAGCCGGATACCTGAGTATGTTGGGTATCACCGGTAGCTGGGCTTTGCAGGGTAACTCTCCCGGTAGTGACGGTATGTTCTACAGTAAGTATTCAAGCGGTGACTCCTATATGGGTGAGACCTCAATGAAACCTGACAATATCCGTCTTAGCACCATGCAGTGGGAGGAGACCAACTCTTATGATATAGGTCTTAATTTAGGTTTCTTCCGCGACAAGATCAGTGTAAACGTTCAGTGGTATGACCGTATTACATCTAATCTGCTTAACTCCGGTTATTCTATTCCTTCATCATCAGGTTTCAGCTCACTGTCAGTTGTTAACGGCGGTAAGATCCGTAACCAGGGTTGGGAGTTGGGTATCGATGCAAACCGTATCTATTCAACCAGACTCCTTGGTCAGGACTTCAACTTTGGCGGCGGTATCAACTTTGCCGACAACACCAACCAGATTCTGGAGATGAATCCTACCATGCTTGAGAAGATGACCAATGACTTTAACTACAAGAACGGTTCATACCTCTCATATGTAGCTCTTAAGAATGCATTCGGTTCTATCTACGGTTTCAAGAGCCATGGTGTATATCAGTACAGCAAGTGGAGTGCGGTTGAGGATCCCGGCGTAAGCGGACCTAACGCTCCTGTTGCAAGAGATGCAGACGGTAATGTCATTGCAGTTGAGAAGAACGGTGTTATGTACACCCGTCCTATGATGTATGACTATGGTACAGGTCGCACCAACTATGAGTTCGTGGGTGGTGATGCCATCTATGAGGATATCAACTATGATGGTAACATCAATGAGCTTGATATCGTCTACCTGGGTAGCTCACTTCCTAAACTGAACGGTGGTTTCCGTTTCAATATCAGCTGGGGACGTCTCTCATGGAGTAACAACTTCAGCTTCCGTTACGGTAACAGAATCGTAAACGGTTCACGTATGAATGCCGAGGCAATGTACAACACCGACAATACATCAGCTGCCGTTAACTGGCGTTGGCGTGTTGAGGGTGATGAGACCGTTATGCCTCGTGCCCTTAACCAGTACGGTTACAACTACCTTGGTTCTGACCGTTATGTAGAGGATGGTTCATTCCTGCGTTGGACAAGTACTAACCTCGGTTACAGCCTTGATCCTAAGCTTGTAAAGAAGCTGCACGTAAGCAACATCAGGTTCACAGCTAACCTTAACAACGTTCTCACCTTTACCAAGTATTCAGGTCTGGATCCTGAGAGTGCCGGTAGTGGTGGCCGTGGTAGCGTTGCCAAGGATAACGCACAGACTCCTCGTGCAAGACAAGTCTCATTCAATGTTTCAGTACGATTCTAATCTTAAAGGTAGGATAATATGAAAAAGATCAAATCATATATACTTGTGGCAATGATGGGACTCACTGTTTCATCTTGCAATGATTTCCTCACACTGATGCCTCTTAATGAGGTGGTTTTGGAAAACTTCTGGACAGATGAGTCTGACGTAGAGAGTGTTCTCCGCGGTGCATATGCAGCCCTTGAGTCTTCAGACTGTCAGCTCAGAATGGCAGCGTGGGGTGAGTTCCGCTCAGATAATATCGTATCCGGAACAGACAACACACAGAGCAGTGATGACCTAAATAAGTTTATTGATGAGAACATCAATGAGAACAATGAGCTCACCACATACATCTGCTTCTATAAGACCATCAACTACGCCAATACGGTCCTTCACTTTGCCCCCGAGGTTCACAAGAAGGATCCTAACTATCGTGGAGGTCAGTTACGTGCACATCAGGCAGAGGCTATTGCCATCCGTTCTCTGTGCTACTGGTACATGATGCGTGCATTCAAGGATGTACCTTATGTAACCATTCCTTCAATTGATGATACCCATGACTTCTTTATCGGTCAGACTCCGTTTGATGAGGTTCTGGATTCACTTATCTATGACTTGGACCGCGTAAAGGACTGGGCATGGCCGCATCTTAAGAAAGACCTTACCAATGCAGCCAACTCATCACGTTTTACACGTGCCGCCATCTACGCGATGCTTGCCGATATGTATCTGTGGAAAGGTGACTGGGACAACTGCATCAAGTGCTGCCAGTATGTGGACAGTGTAAAGAGAGTTGATTACCAGACTCTCCTTGAGCAGAAGGGTACATCACTCAACATCTATCTCGCATATGACAAGTATCCTCTTATCAAGACAACAGACGGTGAGTATCAGTCAGGTCTTGCATATAACGAGATATTCGGTAGCGGAAACTCATTTGAGTCCCTGTTTGAGTTGCCTTACGGAACAGACAGGTCCAGCAACTTTGTATCCAATTATTACAACGGATCCAATCCTACAACCGGTAGGGTAAAGGCTTATACCCCGATAGGTAAGATTGGTGACGGTACATCAGTATTCAGGACTGTCTATGATACCCGTTATCATGAGGATTTGCTCAAGTCCGGTTCTTACTACGGTATCGTAAAGTATGTATACCAGAAGATGGACTACAAACTTGACGGAGGTACCCTTACAATTACCGGTACTCAGAACAACAACCGTCCGGGTGCTGTACGTCAGTCAAACGGTGGCAGCCCCAACTGGATCATTTACCGTTACACAGAGGTAATGCTCATGCAGGCCGAGGCTCTGATCATGAAGGCCAAGGAGTCAGGATTTGCCAATGCTGCAGACTCCACTAAGGCTATTAATGATGCCTTTGAGCTGATCAGTGCGGTTTATGACCGTGCTATCGGTAAGGAGCAGATTACAGTTGCTCCCAGCCTTAAGATTGAGGATTACAAGACTGTATCAGACTTTGAGCAGCTTGTCTTTGATGAGCGCCGCCGTGAGTTCCTCTTTGAGGGCAAGCGTTGGTTTGACCTGGTTAGACAGGCTATGCGTAACGGTCAGTCAAAGGATATCTTTACCGCTGTTCAGGGTAAGTATGAGGGTAACACCAGGTCTATTGAGATCAAGTTCAATAACCCCTACGGTCTGTTCCTGCCCCTCAATAAGGAAGAGATAAAGATCAATGACAAGCTTAAGCAGAATCCTGCTTACCAGCGCACTGATGAGGTTATCCAGAAAGCCAAATAACTAAAACAATAGCATTATGAATAAATATATCAAACTGATAACTAAGTCCGTTCTTGGATTAATGTCTGTGGTGGTTATGGCATCATGTGAAAGTGATACCTGGAAGGACCATTACAGCGTTCACTCGGATGGAAACGAGTCTGTTGCCTCACTCGGCAAGACTATTGCCGCTATCCCGGAGGCAAGCAAGTTCGTTGAGACTCTTAAGTCCACCTATATGTTCATCGGAGACAGTCTGTCTATCCTCACATATTGGGATTTCCTTAATGACAATCAGTTCCTTACCGTTTGGCTGCCTCTTAATTCATCAGTGTCTGATGCTGAGTGGGCAGAGTATACAAAGGATATCGATGATGAAAATAAGGATCACAGAAAGATTGGAACAGAGTTCATCCTTAACCATATAGCACGTTTCAGCCACCCGGTTGGTTCTGAGACCCATGAGCGTGTCAAGATGATGAGCAACAAGACCTATCGTTCTGTTGATGAGTCAATTGGTGGTGTTGGATATCAGCAGAAGAATGAGCGTTGCACAAACGGTATCCTGCATATTCTTAGCGGACATATTGTTTACAGACCTAACCTGTATGACTATATTACCGGTGCTTATACTATCAAGAGTGCCAAAGGTGATGACTTTGACTATGTCAACCGTAAGGGTGAGTTAGGCAAGTGGCTTGCCAAGTTTACCAGAGAGGAACTTGATGAGGAGCGCAGTATCCAGGGCGATGCCGATGAGAACGGTGAGATCACCTATATTGACAAGGTTATCATCAGGTCAAACTCAGTACTCAAGAAATACGGTTATATTGACGTTGAGGACAGTAACTTCATTATTCTGCTGCCCAGACCTGAGACTTGGGATTCAGTATATGAAGCTATCAGCGCTTATTATGAGTATGAAACCTCAATCAAGGGTGCAGACTCATTGAAGAACTACTGGACCAATATAGCCATGATTACTGATGCCTTCTTTAACAGGAATCAGAAACATCTGCAGGATTCAGCTACCTCTACCCAGTTCAGGTGGTCAGAGCGTATGACTGAGAAGTATCCCTATCATGTATTCGCCAAGCCTTATGAAGACGGTGGCATCTTTGCTGACTATAATCCTGCAACCAAGAAGGGTATAATTGACTCTATTGTCTGCAGTAACGGTGTCATCTACGTAAGTGACAACTGGCCTTACTCAGACTCAGTGTTCCGTCGTACTATCAAGATTGAGGCTGAGAATATCATTCTTCCCGGTGATGCCTGGCAGTTGAGACCCAAGTCAGCTCAGTATATGACCAAGGACAGCACCTACAAGTGGGCCCGTGTCATGGAGGTCTCAAACCTTGCAACTACCTGGTCAGCTGACTACGCTATCGCCAATACACTTAAGGGTAAATACCGTATCAAGGTGGTATTCTTCCGTAATGTTGAGGAGGATATGGCCAGCAAGGCTTCATTCAGAATTGAGTATCTCTCCAATCCTCCCCAGGTTCTTTATACCGGTAAGGATAAATCCAAGACTATAACCTACAATGTAGGTACCACAAAGTATGTTCCGGATACCATTATCATCGGTACTACTGCAAAAGTTCATGACAAGTCATTTGAGATGCCTTACGGAAACTATGAGAGCGGAACTCCAAAGTTGAGATTGACAATTAACAGTAATAAGGGTAATGACCTGACCAAGAAAATGTGGTTGGACTGCATTATACTTGAACCGGTTTTTGAATGATAAAAAAGCTTAGCAATATGAATATATTCGTAAAAAAGTTTGTGCGTTTGAGTCTGGCCGGCATGTTAATGTTCATGTCTGTTCCAGCCTCTGCCCAGGCCGAATCCAATGAGATTATAGTTACAGGTTTCGTGACCGATGCAGCCGACGGCACTCCCCTGGCGGGTGTCAAGGTTCAGGCCTACAACAACGCCCTCCATTCTACAATGACCAAGGGTGACGGCTCCTACTCAATAAAGTTGCCTGACTATGTATCATCTCTCATATTCTCTGTTGAGGGATGCAACACAATGGTCTGCCCTCTTAACGGTCGTGTAGATGATGTAAACGTAAAGTTGTTCTCTGACGTATTCTCAGAGATCTACTCAAACCAGACCGTGGCCACCAGTTCTGAGGGTGCACGTATAGCCAATCTGGGTGCTGACATTGAGGTTGACAATCAGATCCAGCAGTCACTGCAGGGTAGTGTCCTCTCAATCATCCGTTCAGGTCAGATAGGCGTTGGTGCTGCCATGCAGATTGACGGTATCAACTCTCTCAACATCAACACACAGCCTCTGGTTGTACTGGATGGTGTTATTGTAGATATGGGTTATGACCGTACCATCATGCATGACGGATTCTATAACAACCTTCTGGCCAACATCCAGATTGAGGATATTGAGTCTGTCCAGGTTCTTAAGAACGGTTACGGTATCTATGGTGCCAAGGGTGCCAATGGTGTCATCCTTATCAACAGTAAACGTAACAAGAGCATGGCCACCAAGATTGACGTTAATCTTATAGGTAGTTTCCAGACCATGCCTAAGCTGCCTGTCATGATGGATGCAAGCCAGTACAGAGCTTACACATCAGAGCTGCTGGGTACTACAGGTACTACCATGAACGTGTTCAAGTTCCTGCAGAATGACCCCAACTATTTCTACTACAACTCTTATCACAATGAGACTGACTGGACTAAGGATGTGTTCCAGGATGCATTTATCCAGAACTACAACGTGAACGTTCAGGGTGGTGATGAAATAGCCAACTACAACCTCTCCATAGGTTATGCCATGGGTGATGCTACACTGGTTGACAATGATTTCACACGTTTTGGCCTGCGCCTTAACTCTGATATTATCCTGGGTAACCGTATCACTCTCCGCTTTGATGCAAACTACAGTGATATTACCCGTGACCTGCGTGATGACGGTGCTCCTGAGCATATTGATAACGCCCTTATCAACTCACCTGCTTTCCTGTCATTCATCAAGTCTCCGTTCCTGTCACCTTATGCTTATGATGACGACGGTCAGCTTACTCCCTACCTTTCAAAGGAGGATGATTATCTTAAGGAGGTTCTGGGTGACAAGGCTTCACTTGCCAACCCGCTGTCAATTCTTAAGAATGCCGAGGGTATCAACAAGAACTATTTCGGAAACCGTCTGATCACACTCTCTCTTACTCCCAGATTCCAGCTTGGAAAGCGTAAGAGACTTAACCTCTATGAGCACTTTGCTTATACTCTGGTTAACGCCGATGAGAACTACTACACTCCTCTTTACGGTACTCCCAGCTTTGATCTTGAGGGTGTAGGTAAGGGTATTGACAACAGTGTTTCTGCTATGAACGCCAAGTCTGACGGATTCAGCAGTGATACATACCTTACCTATAACAGGCGTCTTGGAGCTCATGACATTGATGTACGCGGAGGTGTCCGTTATCTGAACAATTCAACTTATCAGGTTTCAATGACCGGTTACAACTCAGGTAACGATAAGACTCCTAACATGACCAGTTCACTCCAGTACAAGAACACCAACGGTGTAGACACCAAGGATATTTCTATGACATGGTGGGCTCAGGGTGACTATAACTATATGGAGAAGTACTACGTATCTGCCAGTCTTGGTGTATCATCATCATCACGTTTCGGCGGAAGCGTTTCAAACGGAACACAGATGTTCGGTGTGCCATGGGGCTTCTTCCCCTCAGTAGCCGGTGCATGGGTTGTTTCAGCTGAGCCTTGGTTCAATGCAGGTTTCATCAACTATCTTAAGGTAAATGCAGGTTTTGATATTACCGGTAATGACGGATTTGATGATTCAGCTTCCAAGAGTTATTTCTCACCTGTAAAGATCCTGGGTAAGAACGGTCTTGCTCTGGCCAATATCGGTAACACCACTCTTGAGTGGGAGACCACAACCAAGCTCACTGCCGGAATTGAGATGAACCTGTGGAACAACCGTGTCAATGTAGCTGCAAACGTATTCAGCAGCAATACTGACAACCTGCTCTCTATCAGCTCACTCTCATATCTTACCGGTCTGCCTGAGACATGGAGTAACGGTGGATCTCTCTCAAACAAGGGATTTGACGCTTCATTTAATGTTAAGCTGCTTAACAACAAACTCATCAAGTGGGAGGCTGGTGCCAGCATAGGACACTATAAGAATGAGGTAACCGCTCTGCCGGGTGACGCTGTTGAGTACAACTACTGCGACGGTATAATCCGCACGGAGGTTGGTCAGCCTGTAGGCGTATTCTACGGATATAAGACCGCAGGTGTATTCTCTACCGATGCCGATGCCAAGGCTTCAGGCCTGCACATGGTATCTGACACCGGTGTTGACACCCCGTTCGTAGCCGGTGATGTTAGATTCGTAAATGTTGACGGCGATGCAGGCAATGTCATCGATGAGAAAGATATGACCATCATCGGTGATCCCAATCCTGATTTCTACGGCCGTATCTTTACAAAGTTCGGTTACAAGAACCTTTCACTCAGTGCTACATTCACTTATTCTGTAGGTGGTGATATCTACAACTACCAGCGTATGTTGCTTGAGAGCGGTTCACGTTTCATGAACCAGACTGTTGCTATGACAAACCGTTGGACTGCCGAGGGACAGCAGACTGATATTCCCCGTGCATCATTTGGTGATCCTCACGGAAACAACCGTTTCTCAGACCGTTGGATTGAGGACGGCTCATACCTGCGTCTTAAGAACATAACCCTGAGTTACTCAGTTCCTATCCGCAGCACTTACCTGCAGGGTGTTACCATCTGGGGTTCTGCAAACAACCTGTTTACTCTCACCAAGTATCTGGGTTCAGATCCTGAGTTCTCAGCAAGTAACAATATACTGACCCGTGGTGTAGACCGTGGCTTGCTGCCTCAGTCAACCAACTTCTCATTAGGACTTAAGATTAACCTCTAATAGAATTTAGTAAAAATGAAACTTAAGAATACTATATCGGCGGTTCTGATGGCATTGACTGTTATGGCCGCTACCTCCTGCGAGGATATGTTCAAGGTTGATTCAAAGATTGTCTTGTATGATTATGAGAATACTTTGGATCAGGCTACAGATACTGTTTACTCAGTTCTGGGTATAATCAAGACCATGCAAAAGATAGCTGATCGCAGTGTCTTACTGGGTGAGGTTAGAGGTGATCTTGTTGCTACATCCAGCCATGCCAATAAGGATCTGGCAGAGCTCTACAGGTATGATTTCCAGAACCTGTCCAAGACAAACCGTTACAACAATCCTACTGATTACTACGCAGTAATCAATAACTGTAACTATTTCCTGGCTCATGCCGATACCGCATATACACGTAACCGCAAGAACGTGTTCCTGCGTGAGTATGTTGCAGTCCTCTCATTCAGAGCTTGGGCCTATCTGCAGCTTGCACAGGTTTACGGTGATGTATACTTCACTACCAAACCTATCCTGAGCGGTAGTGATGCCGACAAGAGTAAACTGCCCAAGCTTAACATCAAGCAGATTGCAGATACCCTTCTTACCGATTTTGAGGAGCGTTTCATTGATGAGCTGCCCCCCAGCTACGGTGAGCTGGGCGGTGAGACTACCGGTACCGGTGACAAGTCTGCCACCCATACATCATCACAGTTCTTTATTCCTGTCCGCATAATCATGGGTGACCTGGCTCTTTGGTCAGAGCAGTATGGCAAGGCCGCCAAGTACTATCATGACTATCTTTCAGGTAATGAGGACAAGTTGGTTACAACCGGTACAGGTCGTGTAACATGGTTCGGCGGTGACTGGATTTATCTGGATCCCAACGGTGACACTTACTCATCAACCTTTGGTGACAATGCCAAGCCTATCTGCTACATTCCTATGGAGATTGATGAGTACAGCGGCACTGTAAGTGACCTGCCCAATATCTTCAATTCATCCGTAGATAATGATTACTGGTATCAGCTTACCCGCTCTAACGGACTGACAAGTCTGAGTTCACGTCAGGATTACTGCTATCACTGGATTAACCTCCAGGACCGTAAGACCAACGGTACCATCATTGACTCCTGTCAGTATATGACCAACAAGTATGACCAGCTTGATACTCTGCGTCGCGGTGACCTCCGTCTCCAGACAATCCTCACCAAGAAGAACAGGACTGTCGATGAGTACACCTCCTCAAATATTAGTTTGGTTGAACAAAAGTTAATTAAAATTAATCCTGAAAAAATTTGTTTGTACCGTAATGATGTCGTATATTTGAGGCTTGCAGAGGCATTGAATAGGGCTGGATGCCCCCAGATGGCATTTGCTATCCTTAAATCAGGCCTTTGTGATGATGAATTAATAGCTCTTTATCTTACTTGTCCCAGTGAACTTGAGCAAGCCAAGTCATTCGGCATAGACTATCTGAGTTGGATGGAGGATACAACCGGTACGGTAAACACCACCAACTTCCTGATATACAGTCGTGGCCAGAATAACGCAGGCTTCCAGCAGGTTCGTTATGACCTTGAGAGGGTTAGTCCTATGGGTGAGGACTTTGAGTCTGTTTCCAGAACAATTGACGGCGCCTCTATCATTAGAGTAAACTCACATATTGATGGCGGAAACACCATGGGTATCCACTCAAGAGGTTGCGGTGATGCTGCCTTTGATAAGCGTTACACAATTGACAACAAGCTTATCAAGATGGGCATTGACACTACCGGACTTGACTCTTTACAGAGAGTTGAAAAGTCTATCCTGGCTGTTGAGGAGTACCTGATTGATGAGATGGGTCTGGAGACATGCTTTGAGGGTTACAGATTCGGTGACCTTATGCGTATCTCAATGCACCGCGCAACTTCAGGTCTTTATGATACAGAGTTCCTGGCCAAGAGAGTAGCGTCACGTAGTACCGCTACTATGGAGGATGAGGATTATTCAGTTAAGGACGGAGCCCTTTACAATCGTCTTAAGGACAGTAAGAACTGGTTCCTGCCTTTGATAGGAGAATGATGGATATTGATTATAATACTGACTGTTCCATATGTTCTTTCCACCCATACAGGATGGAAAGGGCATTGGTGCAGACATATTATATATGAGAGTTATTATTTAACTGTTTAACTTAAAGAGAAAAGATTTTTTTACCTAATTATTCACTAAACTTATTCATTATGAAGAAAAGAGACTTATTACTTGCAGGTTTGATCCTGTTTAATGTGTCTGCTTTTGCACAGGAGGATGAACCGTTAACACCTCCCCGTTATTCAGACGATGCAAAACAGATTTTCATTCAGGACTTTGAGGGTTCTAAGGATTGGCAGACTATCCGCCTTAATCCGGATCCCAAGCGTCCTACAACTCTGTACACATGGCAGGCTCAACCTGTTGACAAGATCGAGCAGGTAACCTACTATAAGAGAACTAAATCCGACAACCCTTCCGGCGGTACCAACATTTATAACGGTGATGCAGAATGGGAGATTGCCGGCGTTCGTGATACTCTTATTGATATGTATGACGGTGTCATGAGAACTGATGCCGCATGGCCTGATGATTCTACTCTGCAGTGGGATACTCACGCTATTATGGATCACTCTGATGCAACCCAGCATGGTGAGGGTGGTAATAAGGAGTATGGTCTGGACCGTTACGGTGAGGATGGTGGCAGTCAGTACTTCCGTTACACCAGTGCTACCAGTAAGGGTACTGCTAACCGTGGTGGTGGTAAGCAGTCAGGTTGGAGCACTACTCATGATGAAACTGCTACTGATCAGGATCACTACGTACCCGAGTACCGTCGTAACCTGTTTGTACGTAATCTTCCTATTGAGAACAACTCATCTTACCGTGTAACCGTATTCGTTAAGCCTACCATGCAGACCAAGCTCCAGAAGGGTGTAAAGGCCAGAATCGGACTTGACCTGATGCGTGGTTACTTCCACTCAGAGAAGCCTTTCCTGGTTGACAGCTACGGTGTAAAGGGTAGTGACGGTAAAGTATCTTACAAGTCATTTGCCGATAAGACTGACTACACAAACCTTGAGGTTGGCAAGTGGAACAAGATTACCCTTATGTCATATTACAACAATGACTCTGTAGGTAGAGCTTCGGCTTATCTGCTCAGCTACTATTGGAACAATGACTGGGATTGGAATGTTAAGGTTGACGCAGACGGTAAAGTTGCTGCTGAGGGTGATTCAGCAGTCCTCAAGTTCGTTCAGCAGCCTGATAAGTTCTTTGTTCGTCTGGCTTTCCGTTCAGACTCAACACAGTTTGATGTAGATAATCTTTCACTTACCAAGTCATGGATTGCCGGTGTTGAGTACTCCGGTGAGATGCTCCGCGTTGACTTTGGTTATAAGACCAACCTGGGTGACCTTGCACAGGCTGCCAAGGATCTGAACAAGATTGCTGCCGTACAGCTGCCCGGTAACTACTTCGATGTATGGGCTCTTTGGGATGTAGATGGTACCAAAGAATGGGAGCAGGTTCCTATCCTCTCAGCTGAGTACCAGGGTGACGGTTACATGTATATGTGGACTGAGCCCTATGAGGATACTGGCGATGCTCGTAGCTTTGACGGTGCTGACTCAGTTCTTGTATCATTCTTCAACTCAGTTGCATCTGATGACCTGAAGCTTAAGTATACAGGCGACCAGTATCCTAACGGTATGGATACAGTTTGGGTTAAGTCAGGTAAGCCCGTATTTGACTTCCACAATGAGATTGCAACTCTTAACCCCACAATCGGTATCAGCCCTGTTACCAAGCAGCCCGTTAAGTCTCTTGCAGAGCTTTGCCCTGTACTCCAGAAGGAGCCTTATGAGGATGGAACTTTCGGTCTTGATCCTAAAACAAGAACCTTTACATTCAAGTTCTCTAAGAACCTTTCATTTGATAACATCGGTAAGCTCTCAGCTAAGACCAAGGTTATCCTGCGCGGTAACGGCAAGGAGGAGTACTGGAACATCAAGGATTATCCTGCTGGTGAGATTAATGGTTTGACTACTATTGAGCGTCCTGCTCAGTACACAGATGATCTGGCAGGTGACTATGTTCTCTCATTCGAGCAGGTTACACACCTCAAGAATCCTGATCTGAACAACTCAGAGGATTACGGTGATCCCGTTAAGTTTAACTATCACTTTGGTGATTTCTCAGTTAATCCTGAGATTATTACCTACTTTGAGACAAACTGGAATGTACCCGCTAACGCAACTGAGGCTGTTTGCCTGGGTACCGCAATTATCGATGGTACTAGTACCAGTTATACTCTGGGTACCGGTGCCAAGGGTAAAGGTAGCCGTCTATACAGATACAGCGATGCCGGTCAGATGGATTGCGCATACTATCTCTGCCCCCGTGGTACCAGTGTTGACGCTCACCTCTTTATCGGTGTAGGTGATGAAGAGTACCATATCAATCTCAATAAGGGTACATACAACCTCTCATTCTATGCTTTAGGTTGGGATGGTAAGTCAGCTACAAACCTCTACTTCTATCCTGCTCCTACAGAGGATAAGAAGCCGAGTGAAGTTGCTACCGACGATAAGACTCTCGTAGGCACATTCACTCCGACCAACCACATTCCCAACGGTGACGGTAAGAAAACCAACTATGTAATCTCTACCGCTGACGCTATGAACTATGTCATCAACATTCCTGTTGATGGTACTTATATCATAGAGTTTGAGATGCCAAAGGCTGCTAACTGGAACGGTACTCTGTACAGTGACATCCATATCACCAATGTTGGTGCTCTCTCAGATGGTCCTGTTAACAAAATCAATACAGCTATTGCTTCTGCTGCCAAGATGCTTGCTTCTGCTGATGCTGCCAAGTATCGCGGTGCTGATTACGACAAGCTGACTGACGTTAAGGCTACTGCTGATGGATTCATCGCTGCCCAGAAGGCTACTATGGTTAACCTGCCCAGCGTTTATGAGACTGAGGGTAAGGAGGTTGATGCTGCTGTAAGCGCTCTCAAGCTCCACATGGATACTGTTGATGCATTCGACAAGGCATTCGCTGATGTTGAGAAGAAACTGGCAGTTTACGCTGACTCACTCAAGGCATTTGAGGGTCTTGCAGTAGTAGATGACCTGAAGGCTATCAAGACAACAATGTCTGACTATGCATACTCAGAGAAGGCTCCTGGTGTAATCGCTGCCGATACTAAGACAATGAATGACGGCATTAAGGCTGTTGATGATCGTCAGGCTATCAATGACCAGTTCACAACTGCTATTACTGACGCCGAGAAGTCACTGGCTGATCCTAAGGCTAGCAAGTTTGCTGCCGAGTCAGCTAATCTTGACGAGGCTATCAAGGCTGCCAAGCAATTTGAAGCTGTAGCTGCTACCGATGACGAGCTTAAGGGTCAGATGGCTTCTCTTAATGAGATTAAGCTGGCACTTGATGTTAAGCTTCTGGCTGCAGATGTAGTATCTATCCGTATCAAGGCTCTTGACAAGCTTGCTAAGTCTGTAGGTGCTAGCTACGGTGACGCTACCGCTGAGATTCAGGGTCGCATTGATAACATTGATTCTGATGATGATGGTCTTGCTAACGTAATGAAGGCTGCTATCAAGGCTGCTCTCTATTCTAAGATTGCTAACGGCGATTCAATCGGTGTTGTAGATCTTACTCCGTTCATCAAGAACTATCACCTCTATGCCACTATTACAGGTCCTGTTGTTGACAACTCTTCTAAGGAGCTGCCTAACTCAAGGAATGATGCTGAGTGTAAGGGTGAGAACAATCCTGGTTCACAGATCATGAAGATTGGTCACCAGTGGGGTCAGGATGCTCTTGGCAAGAAGATCTGGGTACTTCTCTATGGTACTGACTATGACAACGTATTCCCGGGTTGGACTGTTAAGTCATTCATCACAGGTCGTGGTCACAGCATGGTTACTCCGGATAACAAGGATTACACCAACTTGAGCAAGGGTATTCCCGTATTCGATGGTGCTCTTACACTTGACTGGAACTCACAGGCTCAGTTGAGCACAAGTCTCGATGATCTGCCCGTAGGTGTATACAATCTGTCAGTTCCGTTCGGTAGTCTTGATGCTGCAACTGATGCTGCTACAACCTTCAAGGCTACAACAACTGCTGATGAATATGTAGCTAAGTTTGAAGCCGATGGCGCTAAGTCTGCAACTCTTGACAGCATTAAGGTTAATGATGGTAAGATGGATATCTTCCTTGAACTGCAGTCAAAAGACGGTTCTTCATCTGCTGATAACTTCGCTCTGAAGTTCCTTGCTACGGATGCAACATTCAACTACGCTCTTGCTGCTCAGAAGGCTATTGATGAGATGAATGCTCTGATTACCGTAGTTGGTGATGTTGAGGCTGCAGATGCCAAGATCGAGTACTTTACACTTGGTGGTATCCAGGTAACTGTACTTGAGAAGGGTCAGGCTTACATCCAGAAGATCACAATCGGTGATGAGATTATTACCAAGACAGTATTCGTTGAGTAATATCTGGTAACAATTGAC
>Ga0256871_1000239_pt1 | contig 20661 bp, 14 predicted proteins | sample RumenRJG_07RNA_FD_185439 | JGI IMG/M metagenome (GOLD analysis project Ga0256871, IMG submission 185439) | Metatranscriptome of bovine rumen microbial communities from Lethbridge, Alberta, Canada - Rumen RJG_07 (Metagenome Metatranscriptome) | ecosystem: Host-associated > Mammals > Digestive...
TCAACGACATCGTTGTCATAGAAATACAGGCCCGGCACCGCATAGTTGGACTTCGGGTGCTCCGGCTTCTCCTCGATGGAGATGGCCTTCCCGTCCTTGTCGAACTCGACAACGCCGTAGGCTTTGGGGTCCTTCACGTAATAGCCGAAGATTACGCCGCCTTTTCCCTCGCTTACCTTCTTAGCCGCATCGCGAAGGACACGGGAGAAACTCTGTCCGTAGAAGATGTTGTCGCCAAGGACCAGCGCTACAGGATCCTTCCCGATGAAGTCCTTTCCGATGATGAATGCATCGGCAAGTCCCCTCGGCTTTTCCTGCACGGCATACTCGAAGTGCATGCCAAGCTGGGAGCCGTCCTCCAGAAGATCCTTGAACACCGGCAGATCTCTCGGGGTCGAGATGATGAGAACATCCCGGATGCCCGCAAGCATCAGCGTGGAGAGCGGATAGTAGATCATCGGCTTGTCGTAGACCGGCATGATCTGTTTGGAAATTGCCTTCGTCAGCGGATAGAGACGCGTGCCCGATCCGCCTGCAAGAATAATACCCTTCATCAGTCCAGGACCTTTCTGTCACCGTACATGTTTTCGTAGTACTGCTGGTAGTTGCCGCTTGTGATGTGCTCCATCCAGTCCATATGGTTCATGTACCAGGTGATGGTCTTGCGGATGCCTTCCTTGAACATCGTCTCCGGCTCCCAGCCAAGCTCTTTCCTGATCTTGTCCGGTGCGATCGCATAGCGGCGGTCATGGCCCTTGCGGTCGGTCACGTGCTCGATGAGATCCTCCGTAATATGCGCCTTTCTCGGATCCGTATCCGGCAGCTCCTCGCGCAGAACCTCGATGATCGTCTCGACGATCTCGATGTTCTGCTTCTCATTGTGGCCGCCGATGTTGTAGGTCTCGCCGTCCCTGCCCTTTTCCTGGACAAGGTCGATCGCCTTGCAGTGATCCTCAACGTACAGCCAGTCACGAACGTTCCTGCCATCGCCGTAAACCGGAAGCTTTCTGCCGTTTAACGCATTGTTGATCATCAGAGGGATCAGCTTCTCCGGGAACTGGTAGGGGCCGTAGTTGTTGGAGCAGTTCGTGATGTTCATCGGGAAGCCGTAGGTGTCGTGATAGGCACGGACCAGCATGTCGGAACTTGCCTTCGATGCGGAGTACGGGGAGTGCGGCGCATAGGGGGTCGTCTCATAGAAGTAGGCGTTCGGATCCTCCGGAAGAGAACCGTACACCTCATCGGTGGAGACGTGATGGAACTTCTTGCCCGGCTTGAACGAACCGTCCGGCAGTTCCCAGGCTTCCTTTGCGCAGTTGAGCATGTTTGCGGTGCCGAGGACGTTCGTCTTCACAAACAGCTCCGGCTCCTTAATCGAGCGGTCGACATGGGACTCCGCTGCGAAGTGAATCACGCGGTCGATGTCGTTCTTAGCAAAGATCTTGCGGATGGCTTCCTTATCACAGATGTCCGCCTTGACGAATGTGTAGTTCTTTCTTCCCTCGACGCTCTTCAGGTTCTCGAGGTTTCCGGCATAGGTCAGCTTGTCCACGTTGATGATGCGGATGTCATCGCCGTACTTCTTGAACATGTACAGGATGAAATTGCTGCCGATGAAGCCGGCGCCGCCGGTGACGAGAAATGTCTTCATGTTATTTTCCTCCCTGAATATTATCCTTTCTGTATTACAGGAATGCTGTCGTCTTCTTTATCATCATGATCCTCTGTGATTTCAGCCGCCTGTAAGGCGCCTGCCACGGGGATCCGATCTCACTTATCCTGCTTTTCCATACTCTCCTGCTCCCAGTGACGAATGGTCTGCAGACGGAATTCAAATTCGCGCTTTTCCTTGTTCTTCACTGCAGACAGGATCAGCCCCGTAAAGAAGGAGATGAGTCCTGCCAGTCCGCAGAAGCCGCAGACAATCAAAGTCGGGAACTTGGCAACCAGCCCCGTCTCCACATAGGAATGCATCACCGGAATGAAGAACCCGACCGCCAGTACCATCAGAATCAGGGCAATCAGACCAAAGAACGACAGCGGCTTGTAGTCACAGAACATCCTGAAGATCGTTCCAAGCACCTTGAAGCCATCGGAGAAGGTATTGAGCTTGGAGGTACTCCCCTCCGGCCGGTCGCGGTACTGAATCACATGATTTGTGATATACATGTTCTTGTCGACCGCATGAATGGTCATCTCCGTCTCGATCTCAAATCCCTTGGACAGAACCGGGAAAGATTTGACAAAGCGATAGCTGAAGGCACGGTACCCGGTCATGATATCCCGCACGTCCGTCTTGAACATGTGGTTGATCGACGACCGGACCAGGCTGTTGCCGAAATTGTGGAAGGGACGTTTGTTCTCCTCGAAATACGTGGAGGACAGCCGGTCTCCGACAACCATGTCCACCTTGTCGTTCAGGACAGCGGCCGCCATGGCAGGCCCGTCCTCTGCCGGATAGGTGTCATCGCCGTCGACAATGATATAACACTGTGCGTCGATCTCCTGAAACATGCGCCTGACCACATTGCCCTTTCCCTGCATATGCTCCCTGCGCACCACTGCACCGGCCTTCTTTGCGATCTCACCCGTGCCGTCCGTGGAGTTGTTGTCATAGACATAGATGGTAGCTTCCGGCATTGCCTTTCTGAAATCACCCACCACCTTTTCAATGGTCCTGCTTTCGTTGTAGCAGGGAATTAACACTGCAATCTGATCCATCATTTTGTTCCCCATCTGTAAGATGCAAACCGTTAGACAAGTTTACCCATACCGGGTCCTTTCTGCAACCGCAGATCCGTTTCTCCGCTCTCCGGGACTATGTGCCCGTCCGGTTGGACGCCTCTCCGCCTGCATAGAAGTGCTCGAGAAGCCTTGCGATCCCCTTTGGCCAGAACTTCTCCAGCACGATAAGGTCCTCTTTTCTTCTGCCGTTCTCCAGGAGAAGCTCACTTGTCGTGGACCCCTCATGTATGCGGTGCAGCATGAGAGGCTCTGGTATATAGGCAAACTCTCCCGGAAGCTTCGTGATTCTCTCCCATGCCGCCCAGTCAATGTTGCTGATCATGTCATTGTCAAAGACCGGAGAGGGCAGGTTCTTTGGGCACAGCGTCACCGCCGGGCAGCAGATCGCCGACCCGAGAGAGAGGATCCGCCGCCTCCAGAAAACACTGTCCCATTTTCTTCTGCTCTTCAGCGGTGTGAGGAGCATGCGCTTCACATGAAGCAGCCTGTTCTCATAGACATCATGACTCTGCTCCCCGTTCTGTCTCCGCTCCCCGTAATCGGTAAACAGAATCAGCGGGTGGGCACAGTGCCCTGCTGCTTCTCTGATCTTCCGCACATAGCCCGGAAGATAGATATCGTCCTGATGTGCCAGCGTCACCAGATCCGTATCCGCACACGACAGGGCGAAGTCCCAGTCGGCGCCAAGTCCTTTGGCCCCTTCGGGGTTCACGCACACCTTAAGACCGTACCGGTCTGCGATGCCATCGATGGAATCGTTCGGTGTTCCCGTGGCAATCAGAATCCGGCTCTCCCGGTCCTCCTGCTGAAACAGGGACCGGACACACTCCTCGAGATAGGGACTCTCCCGGTATGCGCAGATGACAAACGTGTGTGTCATTTTCATTTCCGCCATTTCTCCCCGCCAGGCCGCCTCATTTCCTGCACCTGATCCGCAGCAATATCCCGTCCAGATGACAGCGATACAGCAGCATATATGCCCAGACGATCAGCCGGACATTCATCTTCTCTCCATCCGGTCGGAACGGCCGGATCAGGGAATTGTGCAGAAACGACGGAAAATTCGTCCCAAGCCATGAGAACAGTCCATCCCGGTAGGATCGAACCTCTTCGTAGCTGTTGTTCTCCGTCACAAGCAGCAGATGATAGACACAGAGCTTGATCACAAAGTACTCAAAATCCGGATCTGCTTTCCAGAGCCCTTTGTGCTGATCCCTGATTTCTGCGAGGGCCGTCAGAAGCGGAAACAGTGTCGTGTCATCGTGAATCGCTCTCTGCTGTGTTCTGGACAGTGAGGTGTCATTGACTACCCAGTAATAGCCGATGTAGGAGGTGTATGCGACCCTGGCACCGCAGGAGTAGAGCGTCAGGTTGAAGTAGATATCCTCTCCCAGCTTTACCGGCATGAATCTTGCATCGTGTGCCCGGACAAAGGATGCCCGATAGATCTTTCCCCACGGGGTGATGTTCATGAACCGGCACCAGGTGCTGTTCGAGAGCTTCACCTCGTTCTTCAGTCTCCCATCCCGGAACACTTCCCGGTACCCGGAGATCACGATGTCTGCGCCGGTCTCCTCCGCCCTGTTTACGAGCTGTTCGATATAATCCGGCAGGATATGATCGTCCTGATCCAGGAACAGATCATACTCTCCGCTGCAGCAGGAAAGTGCGGTGTTCCTTGCCTGTCCCTGTCCGCCGTTTGGCTCTTCCAGGATCCGGACACCGGAAATCCGGCTCTCCAGCTTCCTTGCCAGTGCGCAGGCCTTGTCGCAGGAGCCGTCCTTCGAGCCGTCATCCACCATGACAAGCTCGAAATCGGTAAACGTCTGCTTCTCCAGATCCGAGAACAGGTTGTCGAGATCACCGGATGCATGGAACATCGGCACGATCACCGAAACCTTTGCACTTTGCCTTCTGTGCGCATAGATCTGCCGCACTTCTTTCTGCTCTGCCATCGCAAATCCGTCAGTAATGAATCAGAAACAGCACCCGCAGTGCCGCCTCTCCCCCGAGGGAAGGCCGTAGCCGGTGCGGATAAAACAGTCGTTGAAAATAGCGGGGAACACTCTTCTTCTCACCGCAAAACAGTGCCCATGTCTTTTGAACGTTAGTAGGAAGATCCGGGTTCTTCCGGAGGAAGAGGCGAATCCTCTCACACTTTTTTTGGAACTCCGGCCCCAGGATCTCGTCGCGAAGCCAGGAGGACGTATCCTTCTTCTTTCCGCTGCCATAGGTCGTCACGGTGTCACCGTGCCGCCTGTATTTTACCAGAACACGGGAATCATGCAGGATTTTCCCATAAAAAAAGGCTGTCCAGATGCACCACTCATCATGAAACAGCGGTTCCAGGTCCAGATGCTCAAAAAGGAGCTTTTCCCGCATGGTCCTGTTGATGACCATGGAAAAGCCGGAGGCAATGGTATAAAAGACAATCCCCTCTGCCGTCAGCGTCGAGGGATCCGCCATGGAATGCACGCTGATCGGCGCAAGATCTGCGCTGCAGTTCTCATAGTCATGAATATACAGGAGAGGAACAGACAGATCCTCTCTGCCAAGCACCTCTTCCGCACACGCGATCTTCTTTGCATCCCAGACATCGTCCTGGTCACAGAAGGCATAGAAGTCCGCATCCGGGCAATCCCGGAGAAGACTCCAGAAGGACGCCGGATACCCGCGGTGCCGTCCGTCCGTAAGATCCGCAAACCGCGAAGGATACCTCGTAACAAAGGACTGTACGATCTCTTTCGTCCGGTCCGTCGACCCGTCATCCCGGACACAGATCACACAGTTCTGTTTTGTCTGTGCAAGAAGGCTCTCCAGCAGTTCCCCGACGTACTTCTCTCCGTTATAGGTGCAGAGCAGGATACAGGTCTTCAAAGCGGCTCCTTCTTTCGAAACCACTGCATGAACAGAATCGACGAGCAGACCCTGGTCATGTAGGAGACGACAGTGGTGAAATGGAAATAACTCTTCCCGGCCTGTCTTGGCCGCATGCCGACCTGGACCTCCTCGACCTTCGCCCCGCAGCGGATCAGAAAGGCAATCGTATCCGGTTCCGGCTCAAAGTTGATGTACTTTGCAAACCAGGCCATGACCCGGCGTGAATACAGCCGCATGCCGGAGGTGGAATCCTTAATCGTTTTCCCTGTCGTCAGCTTGATAAAAGCCGAGATGATCGAATTGCCGGCTGCCCGCATGCCGAAGGACTTTTTGTCCTCCACATACCGGGATCCGATCACGATGTCCGCATTTGTCTCCTGCATTTTTTCGATCAGAGCACCAATATAATGAGGATCATGCTGACCGTCCGCATCGTACTGCAGGGCGCAGTCATAACCGTTTCGGTAGGCAAATTTCATGCCTGTCCGGAACGCCCCGGACAGTCCCAGATTCAGCGGCAGGCTGATCAGGTGATAGTGATGCTCCTTGCAGATCCTGCTCGTCCGGTCCAGTGACCCGTCATTGACGATGACATAGTCATAGTCCGGATACAGACCTGTCAGTTCCTCCACTGTCGTCTGGATATTTTCCTCCTCATTGTAGGCCGGAATAATAATGAGTGCTCTCATTTCGCCGTCTTTCCTTCCGCGTCCTTCTTCTTTCCATCCCGGATGGCCTGATCATCCTTTGTGTCAAGACCAAGAAACGAACGGTCCCGGAGCGCGACTTCCTGTGCAAGATCATTGATCCGGCTCTCCAGACGTGAAATCTTCAGCGAATCAAAGAAGATGAACAGCAGAAGCAGAAAGATCACGATCAGGAATACCAGGTTGATCGGTGACTGGATGCCGATTACTCCGCACAGCCAGAAGATGATCTGCGGAAAGACGCTGATCACGATCAGGAACACGGACAGCAAGAGCCACGGCAATCCGTCAATGAGACGAAGCTGCGCGTGGCGAATTTTACGAATCATGAAAATCAGAAAAAGAATCGACGCCCCGACAAGGAGCATTCTCAAAGAAGCAGGCATAGGAAACTCTCTCTTGAACAAAAGTATTACCGCGTTCAGTCCAACAGGTATCCGCAAATCCTGTCGCCTCTTGCGCCCGGTATTACTTTACCGGCGTAAGAGAAGATGTATTAGAAAAATACTCTCATACGAAATCCTGCTCACCGCCTCAGGGCAGGATTCTGTAGATTTTTACACCATTATCGTCAGCAATGCATTCCAGTTCATCCGCAAACTCCGTATCACTGTAATCCGTTGGCGACAGCAGGTAGGAAATTCCTGCACTGCGCAGATCATCCAGTGAAACATTGAGATCTGCGACATCTGCCTGTTCCAGAGAATAATCCAGCTCATTCTCATTCAGATGTACAATCACATTGACATATCGATTATAAACCTCTTCGTCCTTCTCCCCTCTGTCCAGACTGCTCCAAAGTTCCAGATTCGGATAAATATTCGTACAGTTGCAGGTTCTGGCTCCTGCGGTAACCGGTAAATTATTAAAGGGATATCCTGCATCCGTTACCATCCAGAGAGCGTCCGGGTCTGCAGATACAATCGACTTCATATCCTTTGAAATTTCTGTATCCGTCAGAGGTGAGGTCCCAACCTGTACCGGATTGACGCAAAGACCGGGAATACCAATCGCCACCAGACAGGTCAGCAGCATGAGCCGCCTGCCCAGGAGAGTCTGAACATTGACCGCGCTCAGTATAAACAGTCCTGTCAGGGTGCCGACCAGTAAATAATATACCAGATGTGCCGTGCCTCCATTGAGATTTGACATGACGGCAATGCACACTGCGGCATAAATCACAGCGCCCGCAATGCCTGCTGCTCTTCCGGTTTTACTCTCCGCCCTGTCGAAACGAAGGACCGTCATCCCCCGCATCAGCAGGATAAGCTCCATATACCCCATGACCTGGACAAGTCTGCCGCCGGTCGTCAGGGAGAGCAGTGTTACTCTGGCAAACAGCGTCGGCACTCCACACAGTCCATAGCACAGAAATAATGCCTCCAGAAAAAGGAGTGCAATCGTAAGAACGTCTTTCTTCTTCCCGCTGAAAAGGTGTGAAAAGGCTAAGATTGTGCCAAGCGGGAAAAAGGATATAAACAGCGCCATTTCGGAAGCATTGGATCCATTCGTCACCACACGATTCTCGTCAACCGGTGTGAACAAATTCTGAAGCCAGCCCAGGAACGAATCCACGCTCACGTCATGACCTGTGTTCACTCGGTGTCCCGGATACACCGTCGACATGATCTCCTGAAAAGTATCGGCCGAGTTCCAGATCACCAAAACAGAAAGAGCAGCAAGGCCGGCCAGAAACAGCAGAATAAAGCCAAGATCTCCCCTGATTCTGGAACGCCACTGTCCTTTGCTGCCAGGGGACACGATCAGCCAGATATAAACCAAACCGAAAATATAAGCAAGCGGAACCTCCCAGGCCGGGTAATACGTAAAGATAAACCCACCTGCGCACTCAATCAATGCAAGAGAACACATGAGTTTCTTCCTGTTACTGTTTGCATCGAAGAACTGATTGATGATAACGGCGCCATACTGACCGAAAATCAGCATTTCCACCAGTCCATTGATCGAAAACCACCACTGTACCAGAGGAGAAAATGTGATCAGGATCGCAAAACTTACTGATACACATTTGTTATGATTTGTAATCAGCTTACCAAACTCATAAGAAGCAAGAAACAGGAAGATGATTCGGCCACACCAGAAGGAGGACAACCCTCTTGCACTGCCCAAAATCAGATATCCCCACAGGAACGGTCTGAAAATAGTTACAAGGCTCCATGATGCCAGCCCGTAGGTCGTCGTGACATCAGTTGCCGTTCCTCTGATGACCTCAGAAGTCTGTCGATAGTGGTTGTAATACTGAGAAATATTATAAGGTGTGAACAGTGCCCATTCATCACTCCGCACGGACCTTGGGATTCCCCAAATGGTGCCATGGGCAGCAAGATCGGAGGGACTTGCCGGCATATTCCCCAGATAGTTGCTCCACAGCCCGATGGATGAACCGCTGATCTTGAATACCACACAGAGGGCAAACAGAAAGAAAGCTATGACATATCGATGCTGATCTGCAAAGTGCCAGAACTTTTCAGCAGAAAACAGGAAAACAAGGACAGCGGTTGTCCCGATAAAAACAACCGCCATCATGGCAAAATTGCATTGCGCATAATTACCCGCAAGGATTCCGGCATATTCCAGATTCAGATAATATATTCTGGCCTCGCGAAATAATTCAACGTACAATGCTGCGAACAGCGCAAGCAACATGGCCGGCAATAACATTCTTCGTAATTTAATTTTATTCCTTTTATCTTCATTCATAAGAATCAAGCCATCGATGGTGCCGGCAGCACTGCCCTGCCAGGAAGCGGAAATTATAGCATGTTGCCAAGACAATCTGCAGGAAGACAAGAACTAGCTGAACTTTCTTACTTATAAAATTGCATCAGGTTAAACGTATCTGTGACCGCAAGGCTATCTCATGCGGACACTCTTTGGCCTCTCGAATGTGGATATCCTCAATTCGCCTGAAATCTTTGTGCTCTTCAGCGCAGAAATGTCAGAGAACTGTAACGATATAGTTATAATATTTTGTCAATGTCTTTTTATTGCTCTCTGAAATGATAAAGTGTGGTCTTTTCTTTACTTGTCTAAAGTTCGGTCTCTTTCAGGAGCAACACTTTTCATACATCATTTCAGTTGCAGAACGGATCACCACCGATCACTTCATTGCCCCACTTGCTGAGGAAACGCTCGGCATCTTCCCCTCCAACCTGAGCTCTGCTGATTTTCCTGCCCCGGTTTACAAAAACAGCATAGGGATTCTCAACATTCCACAGCCCCATACTTCTCAGTCGAAGGCAGAGGTCGAGATCAAATCCGGATTCCCGGTACTTTTCCTCAAAACCTCCGACCTGCTCAAACAGGGATTTTCGGATCATCATGCAGTCACAGCAGAGCACGGATATCTCCTGCGCATAGCAAAGTCTCCCCATATATCCGGTGCTCGATGCCGGCCAGCCGCCATAGTATGGCCTTGCGATTGAATCCTCTCCGGCCCCGAGTACCAGACCGGCGCTCTCAATCCTTTTATGGGAAATGATACAGCCGCCCACTGCCCCGACATCACTTCTTCCTGCATACATAAGAAGCTCCCGGAGGCTTTCCGGATCCTTTGGCACAACGTTCTCTCTTAAGAAGAGCAGATACTCCTCTCCTGCCTGTTCTGCCGCCCGATTCATGGCTTCTGCTCTTGAGCTGGATCCGCTCTGATAGAACTGAACTTCCAGATCCGGAAGTCCTGCAGCTGCTCTGATGGCTTCTATCCTACCTTTTCCCTCTTCGGGAAGAATCACACTGATCTTAGGGTGATCCGGTATCGGATAGAAGATGTGAAAAATGTTCTTTGCCGCTTTGCTGCTCTCCACCGTGCAGCCCTGAATCCCTGCCGTCAGAAGACTGTCTTCCACGGCCCGTTTTGCCGCATCGATGGCATAGCCCTTCTCCTCCAGGGCACTCGCCGTGGATCCCGCATGTGCTCTCCAGTAGTAAAGGATTTTCGGCACATGAACGATCCTCTTTGCCCTTGCCGTCACACGCAGAATCAGGTCGTGATCCTGGCTTCCGTCAAATTCGAACCGGTATCGGATTTTCGGTTCCTCTTCAATCAGAGATCTTCGAAAACAGCTCAGATGACAGATATAATTGTTCGCCCGCAGATTGTCGATGGCATAATCCGGTTTCTGATGCACTGTGATGATGTCGTCGAGGTTATCATTCTGAAAGGTCGCCTCGTCGCAGTACAGATAGTCTGCACCCTCTCTTAGAATGATCTTTGCATAACGGTACAGGACTTCCGGGTGCAGGTAATCATCGTGGTCAAAGGGGACAAGATAGTTTCCCGTCGCAAGCTCCAGGCAGGCATTGGTGTTCTCCGAAATGCCGCCGTTTTTCTCTAACCTCCGGTAGCGGATCTTTTCCTCCGGGATATGGTATTCTCTCGCAGCCGCATCGATCTTTTCCTTCAGATCGCCGTGCTCGGCATCGGATCCATCCGCAAGGCAGAACTCCCAATTAGGACAGGTCTGCTCAAACACAGATGTCAACATTTCCCGAAGGTACGTTTCCGGTGTGTTGTACAGAGGGACCAGAATGCTGAATTTCAGATTCTCCGGAAAGGATGCTGCCTCTTCCTGCTGTCTCTCTCGCTCCTCCTTTGTGGGGAACGTCTCTCTGCCCGCATGACTTCGAATCTCTTTTTGCCGGAGAAAGAACTTTGCAGCCGTACAGATACCGCCGACGCTGCCGGCAGCCTTGATATTGTAGAGGTTACTAAGAATGATCTGCGCTCTTCTGCTCATCTGATTCCGATCCCGACTGCTGATCGTCATTATCAATTCCATCAACCAGGAACATGTAATACGGCTTCCCGATCTCCTCTTTCGTCAGATCCCGAAGAGAAAAATCCTGCTTGATCAGGGTCTGGTTCGGATTGTAATACGGATCGCCTGCAGACAGAAAATCCTTCCATCGTTTATGGAAAAACAGGATTTCGCCTCTGAATCGTTTTACTTTCACAGGATCTGTATCCAGGCCGCGGGATTTCGATTCATAGTGATGGAACGATGCATAAGGTTCATAAACCACCCGATAGCCTCTGGTCCGCACTTTCATGCAGTAATCAATATCATTGAAGGCTACTGCAAGATCCTCTGTAAAGCCTCCGACCTCATCAAACACGGTGCGCTTGGACATCATGCAGGCAGCTGTAACGGCTGAGTAATTCTCCGCATATTCTGCACGGTTGAAATACGTTCCACCCATCTGCCTCTGGAAGCAATGTCCAGCAATCCCCAGGATTCCGACAATCACGCCTGCGTGCTGAATGCTGTCATCCTGATACAGGAGTTTCACGCCGACAATACCGACGTCCAGTTTCTGGCACTGTCCGACCATCTCGGCAATGGAGTCCGGTTCGATCATTTCCGTATCGTTATTTAAAAACAGCAGGTACTCACCCTTTGCTGCTTTGACACCGAAATTGTTGATTTTGGAATAGTTGAATCCGCCCTTATATTCGATTACTCGAACAGAAGGGATTTCCTTTTGAATTCTCTCGTAGTAAGACCAGGTCAGTTTCTCCGTCGAATTATTTTCGACAACAATGATCTCCAGATTACGGTAGGTCCCCTTCAGCAAGGAGCGAATCGCAAGATCGAGATCTCTTACATGGTCCTTATTGGGGATGATGACTGATACCAGCGGATCAGAATTTCTGTAAACGGCATGGAACACCCCCGGGCTGATTCCATCCTCTATCTTTTCAACAGAAATATGACGTCTCTGATAAGACGCCTCCAACGCACGCCTGCCGGCATTCACCGTATAGGGCTTTGCCTCCCCGTTTCTGGACGTGGACAGGTCGTAAACTCTCCAGTGGTAAAGAACCTTCGGAATATGCCGGATATACAGGGATGTATACAGCGCCACTTTCAGCTGTTTTTCCTGATCGATTTTCAGCGGCTCTACGCCGGCCTTCAGATCCTGCTGTTCCTTCTCGAAGGCACTTTCCGCTGCCCGAAGAATCAGATCATAATCCTGCGCTCCGTCAAACTCCTTTCTCTCATAATGCAGTCCCCCCTGCGCATCTTTCTCTGCAATCTGATTCAGCAGACTTCTGCGAAAGACCATCAGGTGGCAGATATAATTGACACAAAGCAGCAGTTCCGGACTGAAATCCGGCTTGAAGTGCGGCTCCAGATACTTATCGGAGTACTCATCCGTCTTGTCTTCATCCGAGTAGATCATCTGCACATACGGTCTCTCATTGATGACCTTTGCGCATTCAAACAGCGCGTCCGGCGTCAGTTCATCATCATGATCCGCAAAGACGATGAAATCTCCCGTTGCCATTTCAATGGCCTTGTTGGTGTTTTCCGAAATACCGAAGTTTCCATCCAGCACCTGAAAACGGACGCGGTTGTCCCTCTGCGCATACTCGGTCAGCACATCCTTTGGCAGCCTGCCATTCTTTTCCTGTGTATCTCCCTTTATTTGGTCATAATCTGATGCATCGGCAATACAGATCTCAAAGTTCTGGTAGGTCTGATGCAGAATGGAATTCAGAAGAATCCGCAGAAGTTTCTCCCTGGTTCTAAAGACCGGTATGACGATGGAAAACTTCGGCTGGACCGGAAATGTCATCTTCCTCTGCCGGGACAGTTCCTCACTGGACGGCTTCACCAGCCGGCACCACCGGTCATAATCCATGGCTTCCGGGGCACCTGCATGCTGTGCATTCAGAGTCGCCAGATGCTGGTCGATTTCCTGCGTCAGATAGAGATCTGTCCCCCGAATGGTAACGCCACTTTCCAGAATACCATCAACACATTTCCAGTAGTCACGCAGTGCCTTTCCCTTTGCATTCATTCGAAGAACACTGCAAAGATCGGCTAGAATACTCGGATCCAGCTTCGTATGTTCTCTGTCAAACAGATTGACCGGCCTGTATTCCGAAACTGTTGCAAGGCCGTGGAGAATGTTTTCGTCCTGGAATGCCGGACTGATGAGCAGCAGGTTTTCCATGCCTGCAGGGCAGCTGGAAAAACGTGACCGGAAACGGTTCCGCGCTTCTTTGGCCTGCCTGAGGATATCTCCGATATAGGGAGCCATGAAACGGATTACCCTCTCACCCTGCTCCGGCAGGCGGACCGGCACCTCCTTCAGTTCCTCACTGACCGTAAGATGAAACAGATCCTCGATGAGATCCCCCAGAGTCCCGACATAGCGGTACCCGAACAGACGATAGATATCGCTCCTGTCAAAGCATGCTGCAAGGCGCAGCTCTCCCGGTTCCAGAGCAAGGCCTTCCATGTGCATTTTCCGGCCGGTCTCTTCTAGAATGTCATCCTTTTTGGACAGGACAACGATCTGTTTCGGGTTCTTAGCGAGGGCTTCCTTCGTTCTCTGCCAGACATAGATCGGCTGGATGGCACGGCGATACTCATGAAACCGGTTCTGCAGTTTATCCCGGATCAGATTTGCGCCATTGAGCGCAAACGGAGAATTAAACAGCAGTCCCGCATAGAGTTCAAAATCTGCCTTGCTCCTTCGAAATCCCGAAAGGCCGATCTGCATCTCGAAGGATGGCACCGGATAATACTCTGTCTTCCTGCCGGATCCGGTAAGCCTCCCGGATCGGTTCTCCTCGAGAAGCTGAGCCTGATATCCGTTTGCACAGTCCATGGTCCCGACAAGAAGGACACTTTCCGCAGCGGACAGACCTTCGGATGAAAGATCTTCGCCTGTATGGTCAGCGGGAAGCAGTCTCTCTGCCGGCACCTCGATGCCATTCTCCTTCAGGACTGAAAAAGCCTCCCCTGTCGTTTTGAACGCTGTACTGTTGCAGCGGATGTAGAGCTGTTTCTCTCCTTCCTTCTGAAGGTCCAGGAACAGCTCTGTCATATCTTTTCGCGGCAGGACTTTCGTGCCGTCCGCATTGAGATTGAAAAGGGCTCCGTCCATGTCGAAAACGACAACGTCGGATTCCCCGCACAGTTTCCCGAGGGACTTGATGCTCTCCGACTTGCAGTGCTGGAAGTAGTGGTCGGAGAACCGGTAGCAGATCTGATTCCGGGAGGGATCAAAGATGCCAAAGTCCTTCTGCTCGGTCAGGCACTGTGCGATCAGCTTTCTGCCAAGGTCCCTCACCTGATCCTGCGACAGCCCTTTGAAATCATCCAGGCTGCCCGCCGCCATTTTGCCAAGCAGTTCGGTTGTCATCCAGAAGGAATCCGCCAGAGGATAGCTGAAGTACTTCTTCCCGTATCCGGTAAAAGCCCTGCCCCCGTCAACCAGGGGGCGCAGCTCATCCGAATTCGTGAGGGCACTGAAAGCGTCCGTAAACAGGAGAGATACTCCGCCCTCCACGGAAAGGAGTGTGAAGAATCTCCGGACTGTCACCTCATCGGAAAGCAGATCCCTTGGCGTTGTATCGATGCAATTGCATTTGCTGCCGCCAAAATGCAGCAGAAACGTATGTTTCAGGATCTCGTCCCGATAGATGGTGAAAATGCCCGCATAGGAATGGATCCCTTCCGGGAGAACGGTCACACTAAGATCATGTACCAGATCGGAATCCGCATACAGCTGGCAGAGCTTTTCCGGATCCATGTCCGGATCACAGGTCACATACAGATCATACGAGAACGGAAGGTTCCGGAGTGTCTCTGCATACAGATGCTCCATTCCCTCTTCCACATGGATCTGAACCGCAACCGACTTCTCCCCGATCGATGCCATCGGAAGAATGGAAGATACCGGGCAGTCTGCTCCGGACAACGAACTTTCCGCACTGGTGCATACATCCGCACAGGGCTCATTGACCGCAGTGAGGATCCACCTTGTTCCATACGGCGTTGCCTTCTGCTGTACCCGCTTTGTTCTGCGGTCCGCATTGATGATCTTCTGGCGGATGGTTCCGCTCTCCTCGAACAGGCCGGAATACGCTGTCACAAGTTCATTCAGCTGAATTCTGGTTTCGGCCAGCTCCTGCTCCGCCTGTCGTTTCTCCTCTTGCAGTTCTTCTATTGATTTCGGCTTGCGTCCGTCATTCATCCCGCCTGTACTCCTCACTTCTTTCCCGCAAAGAAATCGCCGACGGCACGGATCGGTGCAGTCAGCTTCCAGCTGATGGAGTTGTGGATCATGTTGATGTCACTCTTCAGCGAGAGATTGATGGACTTCTGAGCCGCCAGCTCGGAGCGCAGTCTCGCAATCGTGTTCTGATACCGTGCGATGGTCTCCTGATCCACGGCAGAACCGCCCTGCTTTTCCTCTTTGCCGGAGCTTCCCTCATTGTCCTGAAGCAGTTCCAGCTCTTCCCTGCACTCCTCGAGCTGCATGGTCAGGTAACGGATCTTCTGCTCATATTCTTCCGCCGTCATGGGCTGTTTCCTGTTGTCTTCCGGTTTGTTCTGATTTGTCATCATTTCTGCTCCCCACTCTCAGCCATCTGCAGGACTGCCATGGAAACGGCGCTGTACCCGGCAATGCTCTTCAATCCGCAGCTTTCCAGCCGTTTACATGTCTTCAGCAGCTCCTTCTGTTCTTTCTGATCTGCCGTTTCAAGATCCTGTTCCATTCGCCGTTTCTGTTCTACATCTTTCAGAGTCTGCAGCCTGTCGTCTTCTCCAAGAAGAGATGGCTTTACGATCAGCTCGTCCAGGAACGGAACCGGTCTGGCAAAGGAGCCTTTTTTCTTCTTTCCCCGCTGCGCCTTCTGCAGCTGATAGAAGTCAACGCCGTCCACCGGTGCCTTGAGATACATGGACAATTCATAACGAATACGCGCAGAGGGCTGAAAGGTAAGCAGGACATAGTGATCTGCTGCAGGGACTGTCCCCGTCATCATCTCCCGGCACTGTTTCCTGGCTTCTGCAGACTTCTTCACCACAAGGTCCCTCACCGGTCCGAGAATGTCCTCCCACGTCTCTGCATCATGGGGGAGATTCATCGTGATTTCACTGTAGGGTCCCCGTACTTTCAGGCCAAAGCTCTCCCGAAGGAACGCATCCAGTGTTCCCTTATAAATCCTGTTCAGCATGCCGTCGAAGGACTCCTCATCGCAGACAGACGCCTGATGGAGAAAATCCTCCGCAACCGGAAGATACACCGCACTCCGGCCTGTCTGCTGCTCCCAGAGCTCCTTCAGAAAGTATCCTTCCCTCCCGATGGTCAGAACAACCGCTCTGTCCGGCACCGCCTTTTCTGCAGCCTCCAGAAAGCCTCTGCACTGAAGAGCTGCCGCATATCTCCGGCCAAGTGCCCTGCATTTCTCCGGTTCGGAGAGGATTCCAGCCTCATTGCAGATCCCCGCCCCGACGATGAGAGCCCGCAAGTCCTCATTGTCTTCAAGAGCAGCTTCCAACTGTCCGGATGGCATCTGGGACAGGAGTCTTTCCGAGGAGAAAAGAACCAGCATATTGCGGCTTTTATCCGCAGGCAAAACCCTGTGGGCACAGATCAGGCAGGCATTGTGCAGCGGGATCTCTTCTGCTCTGTCGGAAAGGACATCCCAGTTCTCATAGCCGCAGTCTTTCAGGACCTTCTCTGCAGAGGGACCCAAATCATTGAACACAAACAATGTCACACCGAGGTTCTGCAGCTGCTGATACAGCTGAAGAACATCTCTTCTTGCACAGTACCTTCCATTGCCCGCACTGGTAATCATCGTATCCCGGATTTCCAGGCAGACAACCTCGAACTTTTTCAGGCCGATCCTGGAAAGATCCGTCCAGGTAAACTGCTCACGGACCTCTCGGTGCACATCTCCGTAGATATAATCCGATCCCGGTGCGGTGACACACGGACGGAAGGACTTCTGATCGCAGAGATACCCGATGCTCTTTGACAGGAAAGCCGGATCCATCTTCGACAGAGCCTCAAAAGCCTTCCTGTCTTCTTCGACAGTGTTTTCTTCTCTCAGTACTTCATTCTCTTCTCCGGATTCTGCAGCCTCTTCGGGCTCTTCTGCCTCTTTACGGTCCTCCTCGTCCGGATCCGCTGCCGGTTTCACCCAGCGCTCTCCGATAACAGGGCGCAGAATCTCCGTTCTGCCCCAGAAGCAGTCAAGAGACGGAAAGGAAAAGACCGTATCCTCGAAATCCACGTTCCAGCCGGAAAGGATCTGTTCCGCGCTCTCACAGTCCTCAAAGGTAAACAGGAAAGGATCTTCCTTCTGCCGAAGATCCCTTACATAGAAAAGCCCTGTCTTCCCGTCGCTCTGAAACAGGGAAAAGATCTGCTCCACTCTCTTCTTGGAGCCGCTAAGACTCTCCAGAACAGCCTTTCCCTCATGGCTTGCGGAAAGCTTTTGAAAATCAAGATTCAGGACAATCTCATGCTTCGATACCAGCTGCCCGAAGATACCAATAAGAGATGTGAGGGAGCTGACCGGCCCGGTGACTTTCCGCACCGTGACAGACTGGATCTTGTCAATGCCGGCCAGTTTTTCGCAAAGAATCTGCCCGTCCGGTCCCGTTGTTGTGAGGCACAGATCATGGAAGTAGGGAATGTTCTTTTCGCAGGAAAGCAATGTTTCCACGTCCTGCCCGGAGCTTACAACCCCGTGGACCAGAACCCGGACGCCGGCAGAGGGTGCCGGCAGAACATCCGACCATTTGAGGTCCTGATTGTCCAGAAGCATGGAAGGGGCATCTGCCTTTGCCAGGATATCCGAGGCAATGGCCCGGTCCATACGGTATTCCTGATACCAGCCCGTGGTCTTTTCCTGGAAATGGATTCTTTGCTGTCTCTCCTTCTGAAGTCTGCTCTTCCAGGGGGCAGACTTTCGTTCCAGTTCCGTATACATTCGATGCAGGTTGTTGACCTGAATGGCAAGATCTGCCTGCTGTCTCTGGATCGAATCGATATATGCCTCCAGCTGAGCTTTGGGATCCGCAGATGGCGATGCCGTCTGCTGGTTTTCCATCATGTTTTTCAGCTGTTTCTTCTGAAATCTCTCATTGAGGGCATTCAGCTTCTCCAGTGCCTCTTTTCCTTCCGGAACAGAAGACAGTGCCTTCGTCAACTCAAGCATGTACAAACCTCTCCCTCTCGTTCGTTAATCCTGTACTACTGTGCCTTGCTTTCCTGTTCTTTCCGATACGCTGCGCATACGGTCTTTGTATCTCCGAGCATCACTTCCCTGCTCTTCTCAATCCACAGACACCGGTCGCAGAGACTCTCGATGGTATCAAAGCTGTGGGACACGATCAATACCGTCGTCCCTCTCTGCATCATTTCCCGGATCCTCTTCTCGCATTTCTGCTGGAAGGCATAATCGCCGACCGAAAGGATCTCATCTGCCAGCAGAATGTCCGGCTGAACCGAGGTTGCAATGGCAAACGCAAGACGCGCCACCATGCCGGATGAGTAGTTCTTCAGCGGCATCTCCATGAACCGGTCCAGCTCCGAGAACTCCACGATACTCTGATACTGCTCATTCAGGAACTGCTCCGAATACCCGAGAAGTGCGCCGTTCAGATAGACATTCTCCCGACCGGTCAGGTTGCCGTCAAAGCCTGCTCCCAGTTCGATCAGAGGAGCAATCCGCCCTGCTGTCGTAATGGTTCCCATCGTCGGCTTCAGGACGCCGGCAATCATTTTGAGCATGGTGGACTTGCCGGATCCGTTGGAGCCTACAATGCCGAATACCTCGCCTTTTCTGACATCAAAGGATACATCGTCCACGGCGACGAAATCATTGTAGAAAAGCTTGTGAGAGAACAGCTTGGTCAGATAATCCCGCAGACTGTCCACCTTCTCCGTGGCCATGTTGAAATGCATCGACACATGGTCCACGTCGATCACGATATTTTCAGGAAGCGTTTTGGTCTTTCCCATAGCGTACTCCCAATCAGATATAGAGAATGAATTTATCCTGTTTCCGGAAGAAATACTCGATTCCGATCCACAGGAACACTATGCCGAGCACAAGGCAGATCAGCACAGACTGAACCGTCGGTGTCTGTCCGTAGAACACACAGGTCCGGACAATCGACAGATACTGATACAGCGGATTCAGGCTCATGATGAAGCGCTTGGTGGCATCAAAATTGTCGATGGAATAAAAGATAGGTGTCAGAAACGACAGCAGCGTGGTCACCAGGCCATACAGATACTGCGTATCCCGCATGAACACCATCGCCGTAGACAGAATAAAGGAAACGCCCAGTGAAAACATGAACAGCGCCAGCATGATCAGCGGAAGGTAGAGCAGATTGATGGTCGGCACGATATGGTAGAAAATCATGACCAGTGCCACCGGAATGAACGTGATCACATAGTTCACGAAGGAAAACATGACCTTGCTCAGCGGGAAGATGTACTTCGGCACATAGATCTTCTTGATCATCGAGCTGGAATTCACGATGGTCGGCAGGGAATTGTTGGTTGCCTCATTGAAGAAGTTGAAGGCCACCTGTCCCACGATCAGGTACACCGGGAAGTTCTCAATGGACTGCCGGAATATCGTCGAGAAGACCGCTGACATGAGGATCATCGTAAGGAGCGGATTCAGGACCACCCAGACGATGCCGAGATAGCTTCTGCGGTACTTGACGGCAAACTCCTTGTCAATCAGCTGCCGCAGAAGGAAGCTGTACTGATCAAAGATATGGACAATCTCCGTGAGCGGTGTTTTCTCGTCTCTTGCCTCATGACGCATGCTGACAAGACACACGCAGACAAAGAGGATCAAAAGCCCTGCAAAGACACCCCCGAACCAGGCATTGAAATGTCCCTCCCGGGACTCGCTCGGCACGAAGTAGATCATGACATCATCCATCGGTGATCCGCTGACGGACAGACTTGTGCCATCCCCGGCATCCGTCGCCCAGATCGCCGCCGCCTGCGTATCTCCGACCTCGGTCTCCCAGACCCTTATGATATAGGTTCCTCCACGGGTAATCGGAATCTCCTGGCCGAAATCAAAAAAGACATCCTCGTTATCCGACAGAGAGGTCGCGTCCAGACTGGCAGAAGCAAGCTCCTCGTCCCCTGACAGAAAGGAGACGTGAATCACTCCCTGTGTCAGGGTATCCGCATAGGTTCCGAACCGAAGCGTCACACCATCCATGTAATCGGCATGTACCGTATAGGACTGATCCACCGTCACTCCGTCCGTCAAAGCTGCACCGACCTGGGATGCCGAGATGCCCTGCACCTCCGAGTAGCTGACGGTCCTTAAATTCTGATAGCCGATCAGGTAGTAGATCACGCCAAAGACCGCAAACAGGACCAGGCCCCACAGCAGGATCTTGTTCCACAAACTGTTTTTCTTCATATCTGTATTCCGGGTTCCTCTTGAATGTATGGTTTTCCCCTCATCTACAATGCATCATCTTAACATCCTTCCTCAAAAAACAAA
>Ga0256871_1000269_pt1 | contig 19754 bp, 1 predicted proteins | sample RumenRJG_07RNA_FD_185439 | JGI IMG/M metagenome (GOLD analysis project Ga0256871, IMG submission 185439) | Metatranscriptome of bovine rumen microbial communities from Lethbridge, Alberta, Canada - Rumen RJG_07 (Metagenome Metatranscriptome) | ecosystem: Host-associated > Mammals > Digestive...
CGTACATGAGCATGTTCGACTGATACAACTGCGCAAGCATCTCTATGACTTCGCCCTGCCCCGGGATTTCGCCCGTAGCGGAGTTCAGCATACCGTTCCACACCTCGCCTACCGTCTTGTTTACACTGAGGCGCGAAACAAATTCGTACGCCCCCTGCGGCAAGCGGTAAAACTTATTTGTAAACGGTTCATAAAGAACATACCACACCACCCCCCGGTAAACCTGGCGGTGGATCCGGACACTCGCCCGGAGAGCAATCTTGCTCTCCGAAAGGCGGTACCAGGATTCGTGGAAGATCTTGCGCTGTTGATCGAGAACCATGGGCTTCGATTAACCTCTGTTAGAGATTCTTGCTCTAAAATCAAGATCTTCTTCAGATGTAATCATCAAGACAATCTTCTTTTCGCCAACAACATTTGCCGAATCAGGGATATCGACAAAGACGCTGTTGTTCACAATCCTAACGGGCTGCGATCCAGACGGTTCCAAGGTTACGACGCCGTTATTTTCAACAAGATTATTCCAGTTGAAAACAAGTATCGGCTGCGCATTGCCATCCACATCTACCTGCAGGCCTACATTCGGATGATACCACGGATTACCTTCTTCCCATTCAGTCAAGATCAACATGATAGTTTGACCCGCCTTGATAGAAATGTTGTAATTCGTATTCTTTGAATCCAGAACATACTGCTGAACGAGATCGTCTTCCTGGTGTTCACCAGAAGTTCCACCCTGTCCCTGTTCTTCAGGATTGTCTATAGGATCATCCTGCTTGGGAACTACGAGTTCGCTATTATCCTGGTTGCCCCAAGAATAAAGGTTACGTCCATCACCCGTATCGATTTCATCAAAGCGGTCATTCTGATTGTCGATAATCTGAATACCCGTAATCTGACCCTGATCGAGTTTAGACTGGTACTGAGACACAACGCTAGCGGCTTCCCATTCATTGGAGCAATGGCGATCCAAATAGCCCTGATGGATATTCGTATTGATCGTATGCTGGTCAAGCACAATTTCTACGCTGGGAGTAAACACGCCGAGCGGGTTATTGTGTTCAACCATCAGGTTTGCGCTACCGCCAATGGCAATATCATCGCCAAAGCCAGTCGAAATCTTGTCGTGACCTTCGCCACCGACAACGATATCGCGGTCCTTGCCGGTATCGATTTCATCTTCCGTCGAAATCCTAGTCACATCCTTATTGGCAATAGCCATGGATTCCGCATCGACAACTCGATTCCTGTAATCATTGATCTTTTCATCAACAGCATACGGGACGTCAAAGTCGAATGTGAGCTTAGCGTCGTCACCAAAGACAAGGTCCTTGTCATGATCGCCGCCAATAGCAGCATTCTTCTTGTCAGAACCCGCCACAATCTGAACCGCAGTAATCAACGGGAGATTCTTCGGATTCTGTTCGCCGTTCTCGTTGGCGTTCTGGCTACCATGGGTGTAGATATTCTTGATACGAATTTCAACCTTTTGACCTTCAATACCGTGGAACACTACATAGTTACCAATGATTTCAACACGGACTGCAGAATCCTTATGCAACAGCTCAATCGCCTCATCTCGAGACTTGCACTTTGCTTCCTTGTAGTCACCATCGAAATTATAACCAGTCCAGTCATTCAAGTAACGAACATCCGTAACAGTTTTATTAGTCACTGTATCGTACCAAGTGAGCGAGATCTCATAAATATGGTCATATGTATGGACATCGTTGTTATCGCCACCAAGGTACACGTACAGGTCGCAATCCGTTCCATCAGCAAGTCCGTTATGCTTGCGGAAGGTATCCAAATTATTCAGAGTCAGCTTGATTTCTTCCTGCTTCTGGGCAGCCAAGTAACCGTGATAGAGTTTGGAGTTCGATGTATCGCCATCCAGCTCATCGCTAATTTCATGGGTCATCGAAGAGTTTTTGCCAATGGATTCCTCCCAGGCATTTGCATAAGCCGAAATAGTGACATCAACACCATCAACCGTATGCGACGAGTAGTCGACAAGTTCATGCAATTCGTGGTTCTTCACATACATATTGTGCCAATCATAATCGGCAACAATACCAGCTGTTTCGCCATTCGTCGCAATAATCTTCTTGCCATTTTCGTCGATTGCGATGTTATTTCCACAACCATCAACAACATAATGCGTGCCAAGAATCAAATCCGGATTCTTGATTTCTTCATCGGTATATGTTACATAGGTCGCTTCACCGATCTTCAAGGACTTGTCAGCGTCTTCGCGAGTGAAATTGATCGAAAGCGCCTTAACGCCATCGTACATTTCTTCGGCAGCCGCCGTTGCACCAGTATGGATTACATCGTGACCGATACCACCCACCACTGTATCGTTGCCGTCGCCGGTATCGATAACATCGTCGTAGCTCATATCGAGATTCTTCACAGCAATCGATTCTGCAGAAGAAATCGTAGAGGCCGTTTCGTCATTGCCATCGCGATCGACAAACACCATCTTCGCGTTGTCACCGTAAACGACATCGTTATCTTCAATACCGAGGCGGTCATCACCGAAGGTATCAATATGGTCAGCATTAGTTCCGCCAACAACGATGTCATCGCCACGGCCAGAATGGATTTCATCTTCACCACCGAAATCGATATCGGTTGTGGCAGCAATATCCTGCTTATGATGAACACCCTTAATCTGGATAGCAGCAATACCCGGGACATCCTTTCCGTTACGGTTCGTGCCCGTGATACCATCTTCGACAGTAATTTCGATACGGTCGGCCGCAAATTCGGCGCTTACATCAAAGACGACATAGTTACCGAAGGTTTCGACAAATACATCACCTTCTTCCAGCTGCTCGCCCCTAGCAATCTTTGCCTCAATCTCAGCGTTTTTCTGTACCGCCTTAATGATATCATCGACGCTAGTGAATGTCGACTGTTTGTATTCACCATTAAAGTTCTTTCCTGCATAATCATTGATATAGTAGGAATAAGAGTAGTCGCCAGACTTGATTGTAACCTTACGCACACTCTGGTTGTACCAAGAATTTGCATCGGGCAAGTCAAGGTAGACAACCACCTTGTAGCTTTCGTAGTACTGAGCAAGGCCATCTACAGCAACATTCATCTTGCTGCCATTCTGATCATTCGGAGCGGTCGCCATAAGGCCAGAATTCATGAGTTTAGCATCATTATCCTGATCCCTATTCCAAAGCCAATGATTGTAAGACTGCAAGTTGATCGCATTGTCGGTGCTGCTATAACGAGGATCTTCGTTTCCTTGGAAACTAAGGCTCAACGCACTTGCACGGGTACCATTATCGAACCTTACGACTTCGCTATCATCGTTACCATAAGTAGATGCAAGCGTACCACGGATATTGATCCAGTTCTCGCTTTCGTATCCAGGAGCGCCAGCGGAATCACCGGCACCGAGCCCATTCTGGGCATCGCCCTGGAAGTTGAAGCTCACCGTAGATTCTTCGTAAATCGTAGGCGTGCTTTCGATATCATGGACATTGGGTCTAGTTTCATCATAACCCTTGTACCATGCTTCGTTAGCATTACCACGGAAGGTTGCGTAGCCGTTGTCGCCAAAGACCACGTCCTTACCCTTGCCGGTCGTAATGTCGTCGTTGTTAAGGCCACCGAACACCACGTTGTCGCCATCACCCGCGTTGATATCGTCGATACCGGCGCTACCATCTTCGTAGGTGTACTGCTTTTCATCCTTGTCGACAGTCGCGATATTTCGGCCTTCGTTAGAAACCATCAACATGTTACGGTCGGTATCCATGATAACAATACCTCCGTCACCGATAATGGCATCGTTACCCGCACCCGTACGAATCGTATCGCTGTCCGTACCACCGATAACAGCGTTCTTGCCGTCACCTGTGCTGATGTAATCTTGGCCACCGATATGGTCGCTTTCCTTCTTGCTTTCTGCATAGAGGCGATCCCTTTCGATCGTGTATCGACCAGCATCACCGATAGCCACGTTGTCGGCACCCGTAATGCGAATAGAATCACCCTTGTCGCCGCCCATGGCCACGTTCTTGTTACCGGCAATCACAATGTTATCGACATCGCCGACAGCGTCACTAGTGGTTTCCACCTTATGCATGCCAAGGCCAAGCTGGTCGCCGTAAACAGCATCTTTATTCGTAGCGTTGTTGTATTCTACGCGACCATTATCACCCAGAGCCACATTCTTGTCGCCGCTGATAACAATCACATCAGCCTTGTCGCCGCCAATCACCACACTATTCGTGCCGCCGACATTAATGAGGTCGATGCCGTTTTCGAGGTTGCTATCGTCCATCGAGCGGATTTCCTTGGCATCGCGATTCACGCCATCGGTCTGCAAGCGATGTTCCGGGCCATTTGCCTCGGTATCATCACCATGGTTCTTGCTAATGCCCGTCGTGTAATCGAGGCCGCCATTTCGATCTCCGTCACCATCGGTAGAACCGAGTACGGTACGCCCAACATCGACTCCGTTTACCTTGCCATTTTCGTAGGTTACCTGGCCACGGTCGCCGAATGCGATACCGCCCTTGTTCATGGTAATGTAATCATCGCCGAAGCCACCGAACACAACCATGTCGTTACGGGTTACAGTTTCGCTAGAGGCATCAATCTTGTCGTTACCGGACTGAGCGTTAATGACAAGCTGACCATCGCCTTTATAGCCGTAAGCGAACTTGACAGAGACAATAGAGACACCCTTCGTGATTGTAAAGTCGCGATCGATACCGAATGTATTTTCAGTCATTCCGTTCACAACACGGCGCTGTACGCTACCATCGCTCATCGTAGCATCTACATAGATATGAGCAAAATTGGCATTGACATCTCGCTTTTCATTGGAAGCCGACAAAGCACTCCAAACGCTACTATAATTTGTAACAAATGCAGCAGCATCCTTAGCATTCATCGTGAACGAATAAACGTTTCCGCTCGGTCCAGCAGGCTTTTCTGCATCAGTCGTTGCAGTTCCTTCTTCCCCAGTCGTTTCAGTTTCAATCGGAGTATCGGCAGCAGAAGATTCCGACTCAGAACCGGTTTCTTCGGTTGCAGCAGGAGCATCGCCTTCTGCGGCTAGTTCTTCACTTGCAACAGGTGTTTCAGTTGCAGCAGATTCTTCTGCAGGGGCAGATACATTTTTAGAAACCTTCGTACCACTGCAAATCACCGTAGAGTTTTTATCTTCGCGATCAGACTCATGCTTATTCACGACAATTTCATCGTCGAATTCAGCTTCGATAAATGTCAACTTACCAAGTTTTTCACCTTCGGCAAGAATAAAGTCGTATTTAATGGCGAAGGCATTTTCACTTGTTAAGAATTTGACAACTTGACGACGCTGAATTGCTCCAGTCGATTCATATTCCGTGGTACTTCCGCTCTTAAGCTTTACGATTTCAGCATCCACATAGTAAATGGCGCTAGAATCGTAGGATGCATTTTTCCACAGATCGCTTGTCTCAATATTGTAGCGGAATACGCCGGAATTATAAGAAGACGTGGTAACCGTAGCCGTACCGACTCCCTCACCAACACTCTTATTATTAGAATCGCCCGAATTCACCACGGTGTAAGTTCTATAGGCATCATCACGGTAAATGGTCTTGTTGATTTCAACACGATCCTTACCCGAACCCAAGTTATATTCACCGTATTCCATCTGAGCTGCGGCTATGCCACGAGATCCGATATCAGAATGGTTGAATCTAACCGTATGGGAATCAAATGACAAGACAGAATCTTCTGCTTCTTTGATATTCTTTTCAACAATATCTTTTTCATTTCCGAAAGATTCCAACTCTTCATCTGTCAGAATTCCACTATTATCCTCGAACGCATTCAAAGAGCTTGCTTTTTCACCAAGATGATCCTTAACATCCTTCTGGTTGTTCACGAACAAACGGTCGACGCTGTTATCTTCATCAATAAACAAGTAATCCTTGTTTCCAGAGAACAACACCTTCGAATTCGCCTCCGTAAACAGAGCAACATCTTCGTTCAAGGTTACTGTAAACGAGCCATCATTATTCTTTTTGCAAGATAATATCTTAAACCAAGCCGATTCATGAATATGGCGTACCTTTTCATTTTCAACAATCTCGATTCCATCGGCATCATTTGCGACAAAACGAATTGTCTTACCCTCAAAAGATTTTTCATTCTGAAGATCTATTTTAAGAGCAGTCAAAACAGCCATCACATCAGCATTTGTAGAATCAATCGTTACATCGAAAGATTTTCCATTGAACTTAGCGAAACTAAACAATTTCGAAGCATCGTATTCATTCTTCTCATTGTACTGGCTAGCACTTTCCGGAGCAACTCCAGCCGAAGTTTCAATCAGATGTGCATACGACAACATCGAAGGAGATTCAACATCTAATTCGATGCTCTTCCCCATACCAAAGGCGTATACAGCACCTTCAACATCTTCAATCTTCTTATCTTTCTTTTGTACGGTTACGTAACCATAATCCTCAGAAACCGTATCATTAACGGCCACCAAATGCACCGTTTTCACGACTTCCGTCGGTGTAAACTCAAGGGTAATCGATTCACCTTTAGTTAACGCATCTATCTTGCCGTCATCACCAACAAAAACAAGTTCTTTCTTGTGCAATTCCTTGCCATTTGCATCCACACCATAAATCGCATCAAGCACGCTGATTCTTACTTTAACAGAACTACGTCCATTAAAATCACCGACAAATTTAACATTGAAATCAGCATGATTCATCAAGCCCGATCCCGACTCAGCAAAAATCGTAGAATGGGAATCAATTTCAAGACACGATAAGGATGTATTATTTCCCAATGTGTTATTAGACAAACCGCTTTCTTCAGGCAAGAAACTCGAAGTATTTGCAGGATCCAAAGCAACACTCATCATACCATGCAAGGTCATCATGCGATTATTTTCTCTGTTATAGAAAATAATCGTATCTCCCTGCAATTCAAATACGACACTATCTGTATTTGTCGCTGACTTTGCTTTAATCTGAACCGGAGTTGTCAGATCATCTAAGCCATCAGCCTTATACATCACGACCAGTTTCGACACATCCACATCATCATAAGCCAGATGCATCTTGGAGCCATCGATGCGCATGGTTCCTGCACGGTAAAGGACAACCAGCGTCTTATTTTTCAAGCTGGGATCCACATGCATCACACCATTGTCAATATAGAAGCTATTGGTCTTACTTGTTGCAAATGTAGCAGCATCTGTTTTAGTCAAGAAGCCCTTCTGTCCAACAATATAAGCACTGACCTCAACACTAGTGTCTTTAGCAATATCGCACAGCTGAATGGTTTCTCCAGAAATGGTAAATTCTTCGGCTTCAGCCATCAGTTTAGACACTTCAGCACTGCGATCCTGGTTTCCATCAGCTTCAATCTTCAACGAAAGCGAAGACACCGACTTCGTAAGAGCCTTGTTATCACAAGAGCTCGAAATCGAAATAGACTTCAATTCTTCCGATTCAACAAGATTATCAGCAAAGCAGCAAACTGCTATTTTGACATATGTTCCACCACCCTTCACAAATGTCACAGGCAAAGTCGATTTCAGATCCCAACTAGCATTAAACGCATTATCGGAATCAGCAACCTGGGCAAGCATAATCTCACGTGCACCACTCTTCAAAGCCTTTTCAGAAAGCATCGGAGCCGTAAGGTTCACGACAATTTCATTAAAGGCCTTGCCGTCTAGTACATTGCCCGCATAATGCAAATAGAAGAACCCAACAGAGACACCATTAGTTGCATCTTCTTTTAGTTTGAGTTCCGGAGTTTCAATCGTAGCTTCATTGGTCGATACAAAAACAACAGGTTCAGTCGAAGTATCATAAACAGTATAAGATTGAGTTGCCGAATCAACTGTTTTTTCATCTTCGTCCAAAAGTTCATAGAGAATGTCACAGAGCTGGCCTTCGGTATTAGAACTACGCATTGTATAGCCCTTATCCAAACCGCCAACGCTAAAGGTATCGTTTCCTTTACCTCCATTCAAATTATTGACTTCGCCCTTATTGTTTCCGATTACATTAAAGAGATCATCACCAGCCGCAGCATCAAATGTCGACTTTTCAACGCCAGACGCCTTAATGCTCAAAACATTGCTGAGTGTTCCTTCTTTACTAATAATCACCGTATCGTCACCATCAGTTCCACGGACAAACAAGGAATCGTTTCCAAGTCCTCCATCAACAGACATGGGACCACGAACAATAGCTTTTTCACTCTTGTCAAGGAATCCGTAAACAGAGAAATCATCATCGCCCTTACCACCGGCCATATTCAAAATGCCGACATTATTCAAGGCAACAAAGACATCCTTATCAATATTTCCATCTATATTCAGGGTCGTTCCTGCCGAGACGCCATCGCTCAAGAACTTTTCTTCATTCGTTTCTACTGTATGGAACGCATCTAACGGCTGTACCTGAGCAGGATCATCATTTGATCCATCTAAATACTTTCGAGCAGAGTTGTAGAGCTGTCCAACTTGAATTGTATCTGTACCAGCACCACCATCAATATTGGTTGATTTTGCAGTACCATCGACAATGATGGTATCATTGCCGCCATTGGCATTCAGATTTACATTTTCAATAGCAGAGGTAAAGTTTACACGTTCGATATTGGTGTTCAACGAAAGATTGGCTACATCAGCTTCACTCGGAAGCAAAGCAACAAATCCTAAACTACCCGGTTCACCCTTATCGTTTTGATTTCTGCGCATGAGCAAGGTATCATCAGTTTCGGTACCTTCAATCACAAGGCGATCGGAATCACCAATTCCAGAATTTGTGACATTGGCATAACCAACAGAGTTTTCGCCCATCAGGTTTACCACAATCTTATCGCTACCCCCCTGACCATCGACAAAATCCATACCCGGGCCAGTCGTAATCTTGTCACTACCACCAGCACTTAAAGACTCGGCGTTTTCATAAATTTTGCCATGCAAACCAAGATTATCGCCAAAGATAAGTTTATTGCCACCATTACCTTTGTTGTTTTCCAAAATATTGCCAACAACATTACCATTATTCTTTTTGTAATCCGTTGCACCGCGGTCACCATACAGGCTGTCGTTACCGGCACCCCCATCAATGACATCGTCATTATCACCACCATAGATGATATCGTTGTCAATGCCACCCTTAAGGGTATCATTTCCACCTTCACCACTGATAATGTCATTGCCAATACCACCGGAAATAATGTCAGCACCACCAGAGTTCTTATTGGCGCCATCATCACCAAAGATCAGGTCATTGCCTTCGTCACCATTGATGGTATCATTGCCTCTACTGAAAGACTGTCCCTCATCGGAACTTTCAAATGTACTGCTATAACCGTTTACACTGAATTTAAATTCGTTCGCATAGATATTATAATCTTTCTTATCATTTTTAAGGCCATGAGCATCAATAAACTCTTCGCTAAAAGCGGCCAAAACATCCGAAGAGGCTATGAAAGGAGCCACAATATCATTTTTTTCGCCAGAAAATTTGTCTCCATAGATAATGTCCATTCCTTCGCCACCAAAGATGGTATCGTCACCCGACCCACCCATAATGCGGTCATGGCCCTTTTCTCCATGGATTTCATCTTTTTCAGCACCACCATCGATGCGATCATCACCGCCACCGCCGTAAATCACATCATTTCCAGCACCACCAACAAGGATATCCGCACCGCCATCTAGGCTAATATCCGTACGAGTAATACGAACACCATCCTTCGAAATATCGGTAACACCATCGTAACCACCATATGTCGAAGCAATGTCCGAAAGAGCCTTATCTATCGTTTTTTCTGCAGATGCTTCTGGAGCAGTCAAAGATGTCGTCTTCACAGCCCAAGAGCCGCCATCACCAAAGATGTAATCTTGAGCTCCATTACCATCTATGCGATCGTTACCAGCACCACCGAAGATGATATCATGACCAGATCCGCCTAAAATGAAATCTCCACCAGCCTTATTTGCATCAACATTCGAACTTGCTACTAAGCGGTAGACTTTCGATTCCGTACCAGTCGGATCTTTTTCAGTCTCTTCGTCAACACGGATAGCTCCTTCGTCACCGAAGATAATGTTCAAGCCTTGTGCACCAACAATATTATCGATACCGGCACCGCCAGTAATTAAGACATAATGGTCCTTAGCAACCTTTAAACCAGACAAATCAATGATATCATCACCATCGCCACCATTAATCACAATATCAAACTTTGCTGCCTCTGCTTCCTTTCCATCAGTTCTTTTCGCCAAGTTAATAAAAATCTTATCATTGCCCTTTTCGGCATTGACAATAAGTTTACCCTTAACAGTTTCCGAATGTCCATATTTATCAGAAACAGAGGTTCCATCAATATCCAATTCTAATATTTCATCGCCATCCGTCAAAGTTTTATTAACACCTTCTGTCGAAACGCGACTTGAAGCATTAGAACCAATATTGGCAACAACATCATCGCCAGACTTACTAATCATTACAGGCTGGACAGTATGAGTGTACTTAAATTCAAACAAAGTTATATCATCTGTAATATTCCACTCATCACGATACAGATACAAATCTAGATAAGCGTACAACTTCGCCGTAATTTCGCCTTCGACATCAAACATGCCAAAGAGGCCTTCTTCACTCAACAAAGTCTTCATTTCAGACAGACGAAGTTTACCATCTTTATTTGGGTCGAACAGGTTAAAGCCGACATTGATATCGACACCACCTCCAACACCGGCAGACACACCGGCATTCAACTCTGCAGAAGCCTTAAGACCACCATGGAACAACAATTCATTCTTATCGTTTCCATTTTTATCAAGGTCATCTACATAAAAACCATTCAGCAGGCTTGCATAGTCCTTATAGTCGCTTCCGACCCACTGACGAATTCCCAAAGTATCATAACCAAAGGCCAAGTCAATAGAGGCATCAAGGCTAACGCCTAAGCGTACACCGAGCGGAGCCCAAATACGAATAAACGTGCTCCAGTCAAAGCCAAAGCTGAGCTTAGGCATATCATAATGTACAAGATCTATATCTTGACCAAGCAACAGTTTAAACACATCTGTCGGATTATCCCAAATAAAGCGCCAGGAGCCATCCCCCACCTTAAAGCCATTATCCTTAAGTGCATTAGTAGCATCTTTACCAGCTTTATCATTATTGCTTAGATAGGTTTCAACCTTTAATTTTGATAAATTGACCTCTCCCTTGGCAAAATCTGTAGCAACATCGCTTTCGCCACTTCCACCAATCAAATCCATGCTACCCAAGGTGATTGCCAAAGTTTTACTGCCAAAAGCAGTTATCTTTTCGCTCAGGGCAATCAAATCCTTAATGGCATACACCATACTATCATCGAACTTACCCTTGCTGTATTCCTTCGCCAAATCCAGCGGAGTAATGATAATATCAAGATCCTTCAACACAGGGAAGGGAGTTGTCAAGAAGTCTACAAGAGGCTTCAGCGGTTCTACGACCTTCTGAATTTTAGAAACAATGGGTCCAAGCACACCACTGATAAAGGAGCCCATTTCCAATTTAAAATCACTGAAGCTTAATTTTTGAATGCCATTATGAGAGTCATCTTTAAGCCAGAAGAAATCAAAGTTTCCTGTAATATTGGGGAATTTTGGCGTATCCTTAGACACATCTGATGCGACACCAACCACCATTTCAACAAGCATGTTGACTGAAGCATTGAAATTAAACTTCGGTACTTTTCCAAAAATATCCGAAAGGCTTTTTTCCTTTAGATGATCTTTAGAAATATCACCTTTATTCGATTCACGCTGGTCCAAGTCAATCTTAAAGTCAAGATTTACACCAGAGTCAAGCGCAGAAGCTTCAGAATGAGTGCTCTTTTTTCCTTTTCCTAAATCCAACTGAACACCTAGGCCAGCAAGCTTTCCTTGAACAGTACCATCCAATTCAGCATTTACCTTAACCTGAATATCCGATTGGTCTGAGAAAATAAATTCAAATCCGCCTTTTTCGGACACTTTCATGCCAAAATTTAAGGTCCAGTTCAGCCCAAGATTCAAGCCAGCATCGGTTTCTAGTCCAAGACCAGGAAAACCTAAATCCAAGCCAATATTCTTACCAAAGGAATAGTCCTTGCCCAAAGTAAAGAACCATTCAGCCTCGCCCTGATCCTGCCTATAATAAACAGAATCAGATCCTGCAAGACATTTCCATCCAGACCCACTTGCATCCAGCTTGCCATAGACTGAATCATTCTTTAAGGTATACCCCTCAAATAATTTACTCATCTTTTGTGCAACTAATTCTGCCGTCAAGCCAGTCGATTCGTACACAAAATCCGAGAACGGTTCAAGCACCTGTTCCTTAAGTTTGCTCAAAAAATCAACGCCATTACTCAGTGCACTGCCCACCACAGGGACATCTTTAACATTGCTCATCAAGCCACTGTTGATACTAGATTCCAGTGAACCGAAGAGATTATTGAAAGCTGTCACAGCCAGTTTAATTTTATCAAACCAGTCAAAATCTCCTGTGAGGACTTTTCCCAAGCCTTCATATACAGAACTAAAGTCTATAACCAGATTATCTGGTTTTTCTGACATAGTTGAAAATTCAGACTTATCCGTAAATAATTTTACATCTAGCGACGGCAATTTGTCCGGATCTGTATCTGTAGCTTTCTTCTCTATTATTGTATTGACTGCCGCATCTTTATTTTTAATTTTCAGAGAAGCGTCTTCACTATCCGTGACTTTTAAAATAGAGCTTCCATCACATTTACCGAATTCAATGTAGCCTAATTCATAGCCCTTTACACTAACCGGCAATTTGCCATACACCACCATAGGGAGCGTGAACGCTGGAGTATTTTTGTAATTCACTCCAGCAATCTGCCATTTCGGCAAAGACAATCCTTTTTCGCCCAAACTTCCCGTTAATGCGGCCTGTCCCAGCACGAGAGAATCGTTCTTGTTAGAACCAACCGTAATCAGTTCCTTCAAGAGAGCACTATCGCCATTAATCCCTAAATTAAACGAAAGTTTTTCTCCAAGGATTTTAATATCAGCTCCAAATTTTACAGCATCGCCAAGGATAAAGTCATAGCCGCCATCAGCATCTAACTCGGCAGAAAGCTTAAACCAAAAATCACCAGTCACGTTAAGTTTGGCACTGCCACTGATACCCGCATCGGCCCCACCGAAGTTAAAATCGTGAACAGAACTAAAGGCCTTGACGACATCAAAATCGAAGGCAATTTTATCGCCACTGATTTTAATATCAAACAGTTTCAGATTCTTTGCAGACGCCACAAGTTTAGCGTCTTCCAAGTACTTATTTAAACAGTCACTTAATCCTTGCAAACTTACAATATTGTCTTTACGCAGTTTATTCACAATATCGCGAATATCATTAGCGACATTTACCAAATCACCCAACGATTTATTGATAACAGGTATTTTTACAGTGCTATATGATTCTGCAACGCTATTCAACCTCTTTACAAGCCCGTCTAGCAAAGCATAAACATTTTGGATAGAGAACTTTTCTAACTTGAAACCGCTAAGAGCTTTATCAATACCAGTCTTCGTAAAAGAAAGTTTTGGCAGTAGAGATGCTTTATCGATATCCAGAGAAATCGAATTATCACCCAAAGATATAGGTGCAGGAGTCAACCCCGAAACAGTTCCACTTAAATCAAACTTATTCGTGCCAGTCTTTTGAATTTTGGCATCAAATTCAAACTGACTCAAGAACGAATCTGTTTTTACATCGCTACTCAAATTCTTTTTGGCAGTAAAAGTAGCCTCTATACCAATTGAGCCTGCAGTAACAAGATCAACATCAATAAATCCTGCCGCAGCACTTATACCAGTCACATACTTTAGATTCAGGTTGTTCCAATCGGCTTTAGAAGCACCTATTGATACAGGTTGGTTCAATACCGTTATAGAAACCAGCTCACCCGATGTATTATAGCCCAAATCCATTATTTTGAAACATTCATCCCCGTTTCGAATGTAGCCACCCTTAACAACCGTTGGCTGGTCATTTTTCTTCGTTGAATCCATTGTTATAACAATTTCATCACCCGTAGAAGCGCTTTTCGCATAAACATCTTCATTTATATCAAAAGATAATTTTGCGTTCATTACCACATTAGAGCTTTCATTGAGCTTAATCAGTTTCGACCAGTCTACACCTAATAAAGCCTTACCAACAATACGGTAATCATTTTCGCCATATTTACTTGACATCATGGCCGTAAAGCCAAGTTGTTCTAGAATTTTACTAGAACCATTATTTTCTATTTTAAATGCAGATGTCGATCTAAACTCCAAATGATCCCATTCTGCCAAAGTTTTTGGATCATTACACCAAAGTTCTATATTCTCAGACGAGATTACACCATTAATCGCTTTGACTATATCTTTAATGGTATCATTTTCATTAATCTTATGTGTTGTTTTTCCTCCAACATCATCTATATCCAAGTTTTCAAAATCGACAATAGCTTTACCAACACAGAAATCATAAGTTTCGCCCTGTCCCGCTACAGAGCTATCAATCTTCAAATTATCGCATTTTAAAATTGTACTACCCTTAGTAGTAAATACAATTTGATTTCCAATTCTTTCAACAGAAAGAACATCACTAATTTTGTTATTATCAAGAATTTCCTTTACCGCACGAGACAAATCGGCCAAATCAGAAGAATTTTCTGTATCGACATAAACAGAATTACCCCCTACCGTTATTTCCATAAAATATTCAGATTCAACAGCTCGGTATATTTCTGTTTTATTAGAAACAATTGTCACCTTATAGCCGGAACCATCTGTTCCAGATGAGACAGAAAACACCTTTTCGGTTCCAAAATATTTGGAAAGTTCAGTAGTAAGTTTTTTGGCAGCTTTGTCCGCACCATCCTTATCCGCACCATACGAAGTCTGTGTTGTCGTTTCAAGATTAATAGTTTCGACAAGAGTGAGTTTGCGGCCAACAATCTGATATTTTTCCAACACAAGACTGTTTACGCCACCATTATCTGTAGAACTTATTCGCCAACATGCATCAGCATTCTCCTTGGGAAGAATTTTCTTAACCAGCGTATCAACACCATTTATTTTCAAAGTAGCTTCATAGGATTCGAAGTGACTACTCAAAGTAGAGCTGTCATCTGCTAAAGATGTAACAATCCAAGAAGACGCATAATCTTTTTTTCCTGTATCATCAACAGAATACTTCTCTAAAAGTACTCCAGATTTATCACCAACTGCACCCGAAGCCGTTAGGGCTCCAGACACACGCATAAACTCAGATTTTGTATTGGACAAGAAATAATAAGCTGACGAAACAACCACTTTGTTACCAGTTTTTTCCGTCTTATAGCCCTTAATTAACGAGGGGTCACAACCAAATAGAATCTGATTGGCTTTTTTATCAACAGCAAGTACATAAAGGCCATAGGTATTCTTTATAGAACGACCGTTTTCTTGCAATAGGGCGTTCAAGCCAAATTTATCTTCGCTCGTTTTCTGCAAAGAAAGGTACGCATCTAGGCAGTCCATCCAATCACTAGATTCAGACAAGCCCTTTTCATAAAGGCCTTTCGCATATTCTTTAATTTTATCAATATCTAAATCCAGAGTTTCATTTTTTATCGCCGGACTTGCAGCAGAAGAATTTTGTGCAGTCAATTCAATCTTTACATTACTTGCGCTAGCAGAAACCGTAGCCGTATAGCAAGTCTGAAGAACTGTATTAATCAATTTTAATTCAGCGAAAGAATCCGCATTACCAGAACTTACAACATCAAATTCGTTTGCCGCCGTAACAACCAATCTGTTAGACCCATCAAAAACGGTCTTATATTGAATAGTTGGTGCAGACGACAATGTTTTATATTCATTTTTTTGATTATCATACGATACAAATTTAAACGCATCTGTACTTGAAAGGTTCTCTCCGGCCTTAACAAGAACTATTTTATCATCAATCTTAAATTGGAAGGCGGAATCATAATCTTTTCCATCAACTTTAAGAGTTTCTGTTTTCTTAAACGAAATATCCTTAAATTCAGCGGACTCATAATAAGTACTATTTTCTACACTATATTTATCGCCAAACAATTCTTTCAAAGACGTCGAATCAGAAATTGTTTTATTAATGAATTCAATATCTAACAGGCAAGTAATGCCTGCTTCACATTTTACAGATACATTACCATATGTAGTAATATTCGCTAAAAAATTTCCTAAAGATGTTGCAAAATTCAAGTCAAATTTTTCATTTTTTTCAAATGCCAAATTCAACTTCAACTGATACTTTTCTAACTCAAATTTTTCTTTTTGTTCGTCAGAAACTTTTTTCAAATCATCTATAACTAAACCATTTCCTTCGTAAGTTCCGACATATACTAAGGAACACACATCTATTTTGGATTTCACATCTTTAAGAACATATTTTTTCCATGCTTTATTCAAAACAGAAACAAACGCTTCTGGGCTAGAAAAGTTTGCCTTAAATGAGCCCTCATATTCAGAAATTATCGCATCACCTTGCCCATAAACAACATTTTTTATAGAATCCGCTATATTAACAACACTGCTTACGGAATTTCCCACAAAATCAATTTTTACTTTATTTTCAACCTGATTACGTAATTCAGTCTGCAAAGATGTAAGGAACGATGCAACTTGAAGGGCTAAGGTATCTCCCGTCAACGAAAGGAATGACTTGACCTCTGTCGGGAATTCCCATACAAGATCATCAATCTTATAAACAAAATCATAGGTTTTACCGGCTTGTTTTGCAAACCGACCAACACTCACTGAATCTGATTTAATATCAATACTATCACAAGCAAGTTTCACGTCACTCGTCATAGCTCCGTTTTTTACTTCAATTGTATAGGCCAAATTGCCCGATATGAATGTATCGAACAACCCCATATGCAATTTTTCATTATTTAGAGCCCTTGTTATATCAATATTAATACTATCAAATGTTGGAAAATCAATATGAAGCTTCGATCCTTCATAATAGACATCTATTTTTAAAGAGAACTTAAAACTAACATCAAAATTATTCAACTTAAACAAGTTGAAATCAATATCTCCGGCATATTTACCGGCAATTACATCAAAATCCAGATACAGGCTCTTTTTAGCACTTGAATCACCAATAGTCAAATCCTTCAAGGATTTAGACGAGCCTCCCAAAAGGGACAAGACATTATTACTATCATCCCTAATTTCAAGAGATCTAAGTAATTTCGACAACTCAGTTTTTTGTTTTCCAACTAACAGGTCAAAATAATCACTAAAATTGGTAAAATCAATTTTCGAATTTTGAATATCAGAGACACCATTCAGAGCAAGGGAAAGTCGAGCCCAATACTGATTGAATTTTTCAAATAGAGCATCAATGTTATTTAATGTTTTTGGCTGCTCATTATCAATTGACAGTTGGAATTCATCCAAGAACGGCAATTTACTCAAATCTAGACCACTAGTCAATTTATCCAACGAATAGTTTTCGTCCATCGAAACTTGAGGGAATTCGACACTTACATTTCCATTTTCATCCCTAACAAGATGTAGATTTTCATTAGCTATAAAATCAAAAACGTCAAAAGATTTTGCATTCGCACTAAACTCAAGGTCTAGCTTGGAACTTAGATTTCCCGATTCAACAATCACGACATTGCGATCAGATGATTTTCCATTTTTCTGTTCATCAACTTCAAGGTTCATAAACTTGAATTTGGTGCCATTCAAATCATCTATCGAAACATCGACATCTTGAATAGATATATCGGCAGCAAAATCATCGGCATCTTCAAGCGGGATGCCATTGTCGTTTTCATTCAAGTCTAGAGAAATAGAAACCTTCGCTGTAGTCTGCAGTTTAATAGCAGAAGCAACATTCCCAAGATAAGGAAGTTCAAAACCAAGTTCCTTAAGACTAAAGTCTCCCTTGAAATTATAACTTAGTTCTATTTTAGATCCATCAATATTTTTTTTAGATACGACCTTATTCTTATTCAAATACTTTTCGACATGACTAAGATATTGAGATGTAGGAATAGAGGTTACCTTCGGATCAGTATCAGAAAGTTCTTTGTTCAGGTTATCGATGTCATTCTTTGCATCTACAATGGCACTCTTAAATGCTGCCACGACATCAGTTTTAACTTCGTTCTTAATTTTTTCGTTCAACTCTCCAAGCAAGTCAGAAACTTTCAAGCCTGTATTGTCGTTCGAATCCTTTACAAAGATATGGCTCGAATTAACCTCATCCGAAAAAGAGTCTACTTCACTTGAGACTGCAGTTTCCAATTCTGTATACAAAGCATCTATTTGAGATTCAAGACCAGCAACTTCAGGATCAAAGTTTGAATCCGCATCCATCATCAAGCGAGGTTCAAGCGCTTCGATTTTGTAGTTTTTACGGGTGGAATTCTTCTTGTTGTTCTTCTTGGACATAATAACTCCCAATAGCCTTTCTTACGAAAGGACTAATTTATTTGTTTTTTATTAAAATTTTACAGTTAAGTGTGGACGGCCAGGTTACTCGACCTTTACGCAACGAACGGAGAAGCCTTGTGTTTTATGGGCACCCTGCGATCCTGTACCAGTCATCGATTTTGTTTGGTAGCCAGCATTTGCCAAGGCGACGCTAGAACCTTCCTCGGGATAAAACCAATAAGTACCTTCGGTCAATCTCTTAAATTCATATGACCAGTTATATCCAGCCCCAAGCATACTAAAGCCGCTATTATTGTATCCGCCAAAACTAGTTGCACGAATGTCTTCCACACCATGCATATTTCCATTAGCTCGGTATACAATAATAAAATCATCACTCGTAAACAAACGCCAACCATCCGGACAGATTCCCTGATGGTTCGGCTTAATCAAATTGGCACAGCTTTTTGTGTTGCATTCGCTAGACAAATTCATCATTTCGGCCCATTGATAAAGGCCGCCATACTTGTCACAGTTGGTAGTGTCGTTGTCGTAGCAATAGCGCTCTATTTTAGAATCGTTTTTTTGGTCTTCTTCGCCATCAACCATTACGCCAACGTTCAAATTCTCAGCCATCACTGTAACAGAAGCAGAATTTCCATCTTTGTCTTTTCCATTAATTGTCAAATAGTAATAGGAGCGCCCGTTACGGGCATCCGTAAATTTCTTATAAGCTCCAGCGTGTAAGCTATCTGTCCCGAGATCACGATCGCAGTAAGCATACCCTGGTGTACAGAATCGTGCCGTGTCAAAAACAATCCCGCTACTGCTAGACTTGACAATGTCTACAGAACTGCTCGATGCCACAACACTCGAAGAAGATTGTTTAACCTCCTCGCTGCTGCTGGACTTGACTTCCGAAGAAGAAGATTTCACCACGCTACTGCTGGAATCTTCTTTTTTGATTGAAGAACTACTCTTGTTGTCGCCAGCAGAACTAGAAGAATTTTTCACGGTTGAAACCGAAGAACTCGATTCCTTAGAAATTTTCTCGCTAGAAGAAGACTCGCCCTTATCGGCGCTCTTTTGCGAGCTAGAAGAATTTTTGGAAACCTCACCGCTACTAGAGCTGGTATCATCGCAGCCTTCGCTCTGTTCCTCGCACTGGCGGGGTTCCGGCGAAACAGAAGAAGAGGATTCATCGCCACATGCTGCGAGCAGGGCTAGAAGAATGGACAGTGCAAAAATGTTAAAAATCTTC
>Ga0256871_1000270_pt1 | contig 19751 bp, 13 predicted proteins | sample RumenRJG_07RNA_FD_185439 | JGI IMG/M metagenome (GOLD analysis project Ga0256871, IMG submission 185439) | Metatranscriptome of bovine rumen microbial communities from Lethbridge, Alberta, Canada - Rumen RJG_07 (Metagenome Metatranscriptome) | ecosystem: Host-associated > Mammals > Digestive...
CAACAATAGAAACTTTCTTCATAATAGTATTGCTTTAATAATTTATGCACAGACTCGATAGGGCATAGGAATCTGATAAACACAATGATAAGCAATACTACATGAAAATACACTACCCCCCCCGTTCCTCTTAGTGCTAACTCGCATTGCTTTTTTATTTCTAATGTCCATGATTTTCGCTAATAGTTTAGGAAAGAATATCATGAACGGTGATTTGAGCCTCTCTATGGTTCTTATCCCATTGACTTGAAATGCTATAAGAGCCTTCCTTCGTCCATAAGATAGACATTGTTTATATACATCGGGATATAAATGAGCAACATGTGCATTTTCCATCCAAAGGAACATATCACAATGGGTATGCCAGTCAGCATAGTCTAGAGCTAGCTTTACTCTTTTGGTCTTAACTATAAGATCCTTACGGATTTGTTCTATTGCTTGTATTGCCATCGTGCACTTTCTCACATTAAAATGAGACATGGCCGATTCATTATTGTCACGCCTATAGAAGTAAATTTTGTGCTTCCCTGCAACTACTTTATTTGCACGTTGGAATGCATAGGTGTTGAAGTTGAATCCTTCTCCGATGAAGATATGCGAATAGAATCTGACATGTTTTGACAGCAAGAATTCTCTTCTAAACATTTTACTATAGACTCCAACAGGAACATTATAAAGAAGTATTGCCTCCGTAGCCAACTCCGGTGTAAGAACTTTAACCTCGTCTTGCTCCAACTGATCTTTATGAAAGGTAGTAAACATCTCTGAGGAATAGGCTATGTCAGCGTCATACTGTTTGCAGAGCTTCAAAAGATACTCAATGTAATCAGGCATTAAATAATCATCAGCATCTGAGAAACATACATATTCCCCTGTTGCGGCTTCGATTCCTACATTGCGTGTATCGCTTACCCCAGAATTAGCTTTATTGATAATTCTTATTCTGTCATCCTTTCTGGCATAGCTCTCACATATCGACAAAGAGCAATCCGTACTCCCATCGTTAACCAATATTGCCTCAATGTTCAGATAGCTTTGGGCCAAAATTGATTCTATGCATTCACCTAAGTACCGTTCTGCATTAAAGATTGGTACAATGATTGATACTTTCGTCATCTTTTTATGTTTTAGTTCAGGTCAAGACTAATTACGTACAACGACTCCTGCACCTCCAGACATATAAAGGGTTTGTCCGATAATAGTGTTGCCCAATTCGCTAACCATCATTTTAGCATATTCAGCAACTTCCTCTGGTAATGTATATCTCTCGATAGGGTTCTCTGGTGTATAGATGCTACCTTCTATAAGTTCATCTTGCATAGCAGTAGCAGCAGGGCCAGGACCAATCGCATTAACTACTATCCCATAAGGTACTAATCGCTGTGCGATTCCCTCTGTAATGCCTTCTATACCACGTTTTGATAAACGATAAGGAGACCATGATGCTTCCAATGCTCTGTGTGATGAGATAATTAAGATATGACCTTTAATCTTATTAGCTATCATATACTTTGCCATCTCCTGGCAAAGGAAATATGTGCCCTTTAGATTAACATTCATCACTGTGTCATAATCATCTTCTGTGACATTAAGGAAATCAAAATGACTTCGTCCCGTATGTATTCCATGACTACAAACCAGTATGTCTATTTGGCCGTACATTGCAGCAGCATCCTTGATATAGCTTTCAAAATCAGAAACGTTGGAAACATTTAGTACCATGTGTTTGCATTCTCCACCAAGTGTTTTACACTTGGCTATAAGCTTATCCTCGTTAGTTCCTGCAACAATGACTTTACAGCCGCAATCTATGAATTTCTTGGCTATAGCTAATCCGATGCCTCCAGAACCTCCAGTAATCAAGGCAACCTTGCCCTTCAGCAAGTTTCCTTCTTCCTTTTCGTGGACAATAGGAATTTCCTTCTTCCACTTTAGCATTGCGTTTAGCACGAACAATGCCGACTTTAGCTTCTCTTTTATTTTTCCCATGTTTTCTTTCTCTTTATAACGCTAAATATTTTTATGCCTTGCAAACATTCATTCGCTGCAAAGCTAAATAACTTTTTCTACAGGATTACAACGCCAATAACGCTGCGTTTACTACTCCAATCAACTGCTTCGCCCTTAGCGCTCTTGCCTTATTATTAAACCTTATCTAAAGAAACATCCAAACTTCATTTTTTATTAAAATGAAGTGTCATGCTATTAGTGAATATATGAAGACTCTTACACGCCCTTGATATTGCTACATAGAAATTCTTATGATCTTCGAACTTGTTCGCACAAATAATAACGACATGATCGAACTCCAAGCCTTTAGTAAGTAAAGTCGTTGCTATGCACTTCCCTTTAATAATTCGTCCTGTCCTTCGTATCCGATTCTTAAATGAAACCATCTCGCTATATATTGACGTTTGATTGGTTATACTATCTTTGATAACTTTTTTCAATGTATAGTACAAATGCTCTCTCTTGGGTTGCATTTTAAGTTCTATATTTACAAATCTGAGAAGAGACAATAAAGTTATAGAGGATGGATTGCTTATAAAGCGATTTACCTCTTCTTGCAACTTCGATGCGATTATTGCTTTATCCTTATCTCTTTTTGATTTGATTTTGTTATCAGTTATCCATTCGTTTATATCAGTTTTAGTAAGGGTCAAGCTTTCGAGCAATTTTGCTATCTGCTTTATCGGTTTATGTTTGTCTTTTATTTCACTTATAATCGTGTCAGCAGATTCTGCACAACTATAAAATTTACTGTCATCAAATGCCTCAATTAATTGGAAACCATGTTTAAGACCAAGCCGGTTTCTAATTATAACTCTTTCTGATATAGTGCCGTAATCTTTACCGGATGGAACTATAACCAAAATACTATTACCTGAAAGACTTCTAATATATCTTCCTACTGTTTGATAATAGTCCCTTTGTCTGTCATCTGACAGAACTACATAAAATGAAGATTGGGGAATATTCTGAATACAAATTTCTGATGGATTTGACTCTAATGATTCACGACATTTTAAAATCTCATACCCTAATTGCTCATTATTTCCATTAGATTTCCATCTCCACGGAATCGTAAGCAATCTATATTGATTAAAAGATGGCAAGTCATCTTTAAAAGATACCGGTGTCTGCCCATTAAATGAAAATATTCCTTGCATTTCATCACCAAACAAATGCGTTGGAAGAATTTTGGAGATTTCTAATATAATGTCATTCTGTTCCAAAGAACAATCTTGATATTCATCTACAAATAAGCTCTTATAAGAATTGAACAAGATGGTCTTTACCAAGTTACTACTAAAAATGTTCTTTCCTATTTGAAGTAAAGTATTATAGTAGGAATTATCATTTATTTCTGGTAAAGCATCTGCTCCAAACAACGAGGTTACATAATGCTGAATGAACCCCATTATGGTCTCTATGTGGTAGTATTTTGATGGTACATTAGCTTTTGACATTTTATTTTTAATAGATGCAATGCCGGCATGAGTATGGGTGAGTATAAGGACGCAACCTCTTTCACCAATTATCTTAACACACTCTGAGATGCAATGTGTCTTTCCATGACCTGCAGGAGCAATCATCAAAGAATGATTATCAGTGAGGAATGCTTCCAGACTTTTTATTTCTTCACCCATTCAATTAGTGAGTATATGTTCTTATATAATGTTGTTTCTTTGTCTAAAGTGTCATTTTTTAGACAGCAATAGATAGCAGTACCTATCAACTCTCCACCAGGGATATTTTTAAACCATGATTGCTTCTTGGATTTATCTCCAATATCTTGTCTCAGCTTTATTTGTTCCTCTTCGGTGACACTTAAAAGTTCTGCTTCGTCCTTTACGTGTATATGGTTGTAAATATTTAGTTCTGGTCTTACTTTGTTTAGAAGTGTAACAAGCTCAACAATAGATTTCCACGGCAAGTCACAGAACACCTGCTGCTCTAAAGATCTGCCTTCATCCCATATCCAAAGTTTTATATCATTTTTCTCTGCATCCTCTGCTTTTTCCTTCAATTTGTTTACATCATTGTCTGCAAATATGGCAGTTTCATACCCCTTGCTCTTAAAGGACTGGGCATTTTTATAAAATTTATCTCCGCCTTTACAATTTGCAACAACTATTCCCTTTGAAGTAAAGCCGGTTCCTTCATCAGTGTCAAGGCATTCATCTAATGCTCTTAAAACACCCTGTTCAGTTTTCCCCTCACAACATATTACTTTTCTTGCGAAAAAGCTTTCAGGCTGTAACCTTAATATAGCCTGGTCTTGTTCTTGAAAAGATATCATAGATGATGCTCCTTTTCTTAAGAGGAACACATTCTTCCAGTCAGCTTCAACTAAAGCATATGAAGAATGAGTAGTTAGAAAAACTTGCACAGAACTTTGTTTTTTAAGGAATCTGACAAGATTTAATATTCTGTCAGGTTCGAGTCCTTGTTCAACTTCGTCCAATAATGTAATTCCACCTTCCTTTGTAAGAAGATTTTGCAGAGCTAAAGAAAGTAATCTTTTTGAACCTTTACCATGTAAACGATATGGAAGCTTATCTATTTGTAATGATATACTACCCTCTGTAAATGTTTTGTCTTGATACTCCAAATTTGCTTTTATATTATTTACATCAATACCTATTACATTAGCAGTAGATGCTAAATCTTTTAAGGATTGATCGAACTCATCAAATTGTGCATTATCGTCAATTGAAGAAAATGCTTGTCTTGCTAGTTCTGTTAGCTTCTTGTCAATTTGAGATTTGTCATCCAAATTCTGTCTTAGTAAGGCATAAAGTGGCGACATCTTAGAATATGTAAAATGGTTGTCTATATAATCAGATACCATAAACATATTCAATTTAGCCCTATCATTTGCAGAAATCTCCTTATCCTCTTGACTTTCCCTTAATGTGGTTACCTGCCAATGCGGTTCAAGATCATCATTAACTGTAAGTCTTATTGTAAGAATTGGTCTGTTTTCAACATCTTCGTCTAAAACATCTCCTGTAATAGAACCATCATTCTTCAGATATTGAAGATAAAAGCCATACTTGTTTTCACTCATTAACTCTGGTGGTATGTCAATTAATGAACATTCTATCTGTATTGGTACGCTTGTATCTAAGTTATAGAAATCATAATCAGAAAAAGTCAAGTTCCATGCTGGTGACAATACACATTGGATCGCCTTCAACAAAGTTGTTTTGCCCGAATCCCCTCTACCAATAAGCATGATAAGATTTTCTTCTGGAAATGTTTGTTCCAGATGTTCGAATCCCCTATAATGTGATATTTTAAGACTATGAATTTTTGCCATAATTTGTAATTGCTTTATTCCAAAGTCGAGAATAAATTATCTATCATTTCATCGTCGCCAACCGACGGTTTAAAGTAATTGTAGTCATCAATTTCATCTTCACTTTGTTCTTCGTATTTAACATTATGGTCATGTATAGCTTCAATGACCATTGATGTATCCCATGACGGTACTGACCTTGAAAGAGAATCTACAAAATCCTCATCGTCGCTATAACCATCTTCTTGTTCAATATCGGCAAGTATGACTCCATCAAGAGTGTTATGGAATTCACTATCATCAATATAATCGATATAATCAGAAAGAAATCCATTAAGAGCATTGACGAATTCCTCACAATCATATGGAATATAAAGCTCATCTTTGTAGAAACCAAATAGATTTTCTTTATCAATAATCCAATCTTCAGGTATCTTATTAAGAAATCCTAAAACTGTATAAGCGTTAGTACTCTTGTCATACAAAAGATTATCAGTAAGTTTAGATATGATAACCTCAGGCTTTTCTTTACAAAGCTTTGTATATGAATCATAAAATCGAGAAAGTGCCTTTATTTGATTTTCCCTGAAAGGAGTACAATAGCTTCCGTATTTGACATCCTTTGTTTTAAATGCATAACAACTATGAAATTCATTCCAACATCTATCAAACGAATTTAAAACTGCGTCAAAAAGTTCGCCTGGAATGTAAACATCTTTAGGCGTATGAGAATGTCCATGATCTTGATATATACTGAAAATTTGTTCTATGTAATAAGCATTTAGAATTAATCTACGCTGGAGATTCTTGTCTTTTGATATAAGGTTTATGATAAAATCCTTAATTCCAGGATTGTGAAAGTCTACATATTTACCATCTTTTCCTTCATCTAAAGTGATAAAACTATCTAATAATGTTTTAACATTGGCAAGCCAATCATTTTCATCAAGATAATTAGCTTCTTTATGGATGTTACTAAAAAAGTATTCATAGGCATTTTTCCAATCATTATACATTATAGGAGCATCCATAGTTACAAGAACTTGTAGCATCTCACGACCAATAGGTTGCAATTGATTATATGCTTTTTCCCAAACGCTTAATGGATTATCAAAGTAGCCTAAAAGCTTGATAAAATATGTATCAGGAGAAACTGTTTCTAACTTAGATTGTTTAACAAAAGTCTCTATAATACGAGGATTAAAATTTTTATGTTTAATAAGCCCCATGTAATTTCTATTGGCTTTTATTTTTTTTATATAATCATGTGGCATATCACTATCGCATAAATGATTATAAAGAATCTGCGCCTTGACATAGTCTGTATATTTGCCGACATCAATGACACACTTAGCCATATCTATATCGCTGTAAGAAAGTCTTTCATAATAATTTTTTGCATCTTGCAAAATGTATTCCCGTGTTGTAATGATTAGCAATTTGTCTCCCTGCCGTTTTATCTCATGTATGAATTTAATCAAATCTGTGTCAAAATTATTCTCGCTGGGTCTAAATCTGGTATTGCCAAAAATGTCATCAAAAAGAAAAATCTGCTTCTTTTCTTTTTCAATCATTTTGTATGCTTCTTCTATATTAGATATTGAATAGAATTCATTATATCCATCTTCTTTTAAGAGTAAGCGATAACATAAAACTCGAGCTAAAGAAGTCTTACCAACACCTGGTACTCCAGAAAGAATGACGTAATGATTCTTTTTGAGTACATCCAATGCCTGTGAATAATTCGGTGTCATAACATAAGTACGAACACATTCCTTTATTTCATTCATCTCCACCTCTGAACGTGTAAAGATGTGCTTATCAATGAAGCGGCGCATTATATTTGAACTCGATAGCCAAAGTTTATAGTATTGCAACTCTACATCTTTATATTGACCTAAAAGCTTATTTAGTTCCTGTTTCCCTAATATATCATTATCAGATTTAATATAAGGCGCAAATTTAGCTTTAATGTCATCAATATTCTTTACTGACAAATCTACAGAAGTTGCAATAATATATCTGTCAGGATTTAAAGAACGAACTTTTTGTAATTCCTTACTTAAAGAGTTTTTAAGGCTACTAAGATTCTTATATCTCTTGGCTTGTACTATAACTTTTTTGCCATTACCATAAGATGCCCTAAGGTCAATTCCACCGTCTTTTCCCATGGCGAAATTACTATAATCCAGCCCATCCCTCTTTATCAAAATGTCTCTCACAAAACATTCGAACTCAAAAGGACTCAGTATACAGAAGTCGTAGTTTTCCATTGATTATTGATTAAGCCCAAAAGCAAGTATAATTAAATCAAAAGTATTGTGTCTTATACTTCCCACAATATCTTTTGCAGTCTGTTCTTGAATAGTCCACCCCAACGACTATTATTAGCCTGATTCTTCATGATTTTTAAAGCATCTTGCTTCTTGACAAGTTCTTTTAATTCGTCATCCGATATGTTCTCAAAGCATTCTGAATTGACCTTTGGATCATTATATTTGGTTATAGGATCTATATAGAATTGGAAGTCGTGGTTATCACCTGCGAGTCCATTAATCTTAGGTCTAAGTTCTTTATTTGTTTTATAAATAGTGCTTAGATATAAGATAAGAAGATCTTTGCCCCGAAAGTCTTTATTATTGTAGGGTACTTTAGCATAGTTGTCAAAATTTTCAGGTGTAAGAAGATGCTCATGACTATAATATTCAACCTCACAAGCCTGATATAGTGTTATTATATGATTTCTCAACCAATCTATTACCATGCACTTCCTTTCGTCAGGTATTACTGGTAGAATAATTGAAGTAAAATCTGTTCGATTTTGGAACTCTATATATCCCCAGAAGTCATTGTCATCCCAATTAATATTATTATCAATCATTGTTCCAACAAGGACACTTGCTAAGTTGTTTAGGTCAATATCGTTAATTGCGCTATTTGCAACTAATGACAACAATTTACGGGCAGATTCAGCTTTCGGAGGATTATACTTAAATAATCTAGTTATATCTTTAGCCAAACTACCTAAATGTAATCTTTGCCAATATCTTACTATAAGTTCATCAAGATGTTCAAGATTTGGTTTGTCTTTTATCACATTACAAGTCAATATTATATTTTTGAATATAGGTTCAAGTTTGTTGTCCTCTATGATTTCTTGATCTTTTGACTTAATGTCATAAAGGTTATCCAAATACTTTTCTATCTGATTATTGAATTCTTTGGTCGTCGTCAGTTTTCTGTCATTGCCAATCTCTTTATAAATATTCTGTAAGTCATCTGTCCTTGTATTTAGAACCAAAATAAGAAGCGTTTCTCTAAAAAGATTCTCCAATTTACTTTGATATGGATATTTGCTAGTTGGTATAAGATTACTGCTCACAATACATTTGGAAACAGTACTATAGTATATATTCCCTTCATGATTGTTATCCATTATGATGTAATTGGATGTCAAAAAATCCAAAAATGTAATGAAATTCCTTATTACGTGATCAATATATCCGTTATTTGACCATGATGTACCCTTTTCAGCACCCTTTCTTTGAGTTTCTATATTTTGGAAAGTTTCATTTACAGATATCACATTCTCTATAAGCTGTCTTTTATTAACCAAATCAGAAAAGACTGACTTTACTCCTTCCGGAAGCCTTAGTTGATTTAATTCTGTATTCAAATCTGTTGTTACATATTGCATTCTAATAGTGTCAGTTTCTGTCCCTGGATTATCTTCGATTTCTCTAATTGCTGGCCATGATACAGAATGTATATTGAAAATGCAAATAAAGAAAAGAGCATAGCGCTTATTTAACCACATTTCTTTGGCAAGATTATTATAGATTTGATAAGCTTCATAATAATGACCAGTATGGAAAAGAATAAATGGTAGTTCCAGATCTTCAATAGTATAAGTCAAATTTCTCCGTTTAAGAAGTGAAATTCGTTTACTAATTGCGATTTGATTTAAATCATAGAAATACAATACGCAATCCTCTAATATACTTTTCCTTATTAATCTTGAAAATGCTTCACTTCTAATTGGATAGTTATTTATTAAGAAAACGTCATCATCGGTCAAAGCTTTCCTTACCCTATCTATCCCCTTACCATAGATTGTCAATAATTTCTTAATAGATTTTTTATTGGCAAAAATATCTTTAAATTCTTGTCCGTAAGCTTTAGGTAGCCATATCTCGATGCTTTCTTTGCTAAATCCTGTTCGCTTATTTATAGGAAACATGCATTTCCAGGCTTTACCTAAACTGCGTAGTTCTTGCATGTTTTCATTTACAAAATCAATTGCCATACCGACTAAGTCAGTATGTTCTATATAACTTCTGATTATAGATAATTGATTGACCAGAGTTTGTCCAATATTACTTAATGAAGCATCACTACATGTGTTAACACCGAGCCTATTTAATTCATTTACAGCATCTTCTTTTGATATGGTGATAACATTTATCCCTTTGTTAAATTGATAGTTGTTTTCAATGGCTGAGATACTATCCCCGGTAAGAAGATATACGTGTTGCATATCATTTCCAAGCTCTGACTTTATCTCACGAAGAATGAACTTCAAGTTTGGATCATTAAAAGAGAAGCCAACGAATAAAATGACTTTTGATACGAACTGTGATATTACGAAAGAACGGATAAGAGGAAACTTTCTGGCATAATCAAAATAATCATTCTCTGTGAGAATAATGTTATGATGCTTTAAATCACCATGCATTTTGACTATGAGCTTCTCTCCATGATTACGTGGCAAGTCTGTATCAGTTGCAACAACATGGTATTGTCTATTATTCCTTAATGCAGCATCTTCGAACAAGGTATCATAGTTAGTTGTGATTATGTGGCAAGGATTTAATGCCAAAATTGCATCATGAATAGCATTAGGTGATTTTGTATTTTTCAAAAGTGTCTTTTCTATGCCATCATAGTAATCTTTATCATCTGAAACTTCTCTATAAATTTCAGATAATTGGAGATTATCATCGCCAACACTCTTTCTGACATTTTCAGGCAAGACGCTTGCTAATTGATTTACCAGATTATTCCAAAGAGGTATACCTGCATCGGCAGAGGTTCCTGCCCCTGCAAACACTACAAGCCTATTTTCTTTTGATGCTTTTTGTAATGCTTTTATATATGTTATTTGTGTATTGGTGAGCATAATGGAATAAACTTATTTTAATGGACTTCAATGATTTTCAAATATTTCAACAAGTCTCTCTTCATCTTACTAAGAGGCCTGTCAAGATAATGATCAGGATTCAAATCTGTTCCGAACAGTATACTATATACGTCTTGAATAGTTAACTTGCCATTGCTATCGTTTAACACTTTGGTGACCAATGTTTTAAGATAATTATCCGGGTAGCATTCTTTAAAGTTCATAATATCAGTAACTTCTAAAGGACCATGCATATGATACATATCATCAAGGGCAAATGCCTTTATGGTATTATCCTCCTTACTACCTTCAGCCCTTTTAATCTGCACCGTCCATTTAGGATGGACTTCTGTTGTCTTATCAGGAATGAATTCAAATTTCGGATGCCCCTGCTCCTTAACGTATGGGTGGATGTACTTTTCTAATGAGAAATATGTATTTCCTTTAACAGAGCTGTTGCAGATAGGACAGCTTGGTATAAGATTATATAGGCTAAGAGACAACAAAGGATATTTATCTTTAGGGAACCAGTGGTCGAAAGTTGGTCTTGCTATTCTCTCGCGATCATTTTTACCTTTCCCTCTAACTACAGTAAATGTGTATATTCTATTGCAGTAAGTACATGTGTTCCTGCCAATTTTTCTTGCTAGCCAATATGAAGTGCTTTTGCTATTATCAAAAACTCTTTCGTAGTCAAATATATGTAACAGACGGTTTAATAATTTGATTTGATTAGTAAACCTTCCTTCCATTTCAGACATTATTTGGTCATTAAGATCCTTAATTTCTTTAGGTTGACCAATAAGAAGCTTTTTCAAGATTGATTCATCTGGTTTGTCTGTTCTCCAATTTGGTAGTAAGACAGATTTTTGTCTGCAGTTTAGTTTTATACCTTTACTGCCGTTTTTAATTCTCTCTTCGAGTTTGGGCAAGAAACGCTTTATGTATTCTTCCTCTACTTTTTTTGGTTGTTTGTCAAGTTGGAACATGATTATGACATAAAAATAGAATTATATTTATGTTTTAGTATAGTCTTAACAACAGATTCGTCAATCATCTCTATTCGTTTAAGAATCACATCCTTAGATTGTTCTTTGGAGAAAACATCCCTGTTAAACGATTCACTGTTTTTCCTGTCAATAACAATATACCTTTTTAAGAAGTGATATATGTTATTATCAGAATGATAAAGATTTAGCACCTCTTCATCACTACTTTTATAAACTTCAAAGCATGCAAGAATGTGACCGATTTCCCATTGAGCAAAATAACCTTGTGAACCGTTCTCTAAGAAGAAACTGTCTTTTAACATTTCATGTATGTTGGCACCAAATGTAAGTAGGTTGGTAACAATAGAACCGTCCTTCTTTAAAGCTAGAACATTTTCTTTCGGTATATCCGAAAGAACATAAGGAGAATGTGTCACTATCATGATATTAATACCCCTAAGATGTTCCAGATTTAGCCGCTGTATCCTGTCGATCAAGAATTTAACTAATTGTTGTTGTAATTCTGGGTGATAATACAGTTCTATCTCTTCTAATATTATGTTCACATTATTATAAAGGATTCTTGTGGAGTTGGATTTATCCAAATGTGCTGAGTTAATATTGTCAAGATGATAGCACAATGAGCCAGTAGAATACAATTGTTGTTTTTCACCTGAACTTAAAGTTTCAAAAGGGATTATCTTGTCTGCTATAGTCTCTTTCATCAGAATCTGGCTGTCCATAAATGGTGGTGGAATCAATGCACAATAGTGGAGATGAATGCTTATATCGGAAATTGCTTTAGGTTTGTTTTTAATCCATCTATTTTTTAATACTTCGAAACTAGTAGTGTTTCTTCTGCCTTTTGTAGTGTAAATGTCATAAACCAAATAGGCAATCGCCTGAAAAATTTTACGGGTTATGTGTGATTTATCTTCACTCTCCGATTTAATAAGTTCTTTTAGTTGATTAAGGTCAAAATCATCAATTACATGTTGATTATCTTTATAAAAATCATGATGTTCTTCATACTGTTTTGATACTTTTATGGTTTTATATGCTATATATTCTATAGCATTATTATAGAATTCTTTTCCATCGTATTTATGTCCATCAATATTAAAACCAATTTCTTGACTCCAATACCTTATAATAAAATATTTTAATTTCTGATAACATTGAGGAGTAATCTCTTTCATTCCAAGTGATGAACAAAACCACTCATAATCATAATCTCGAATTGTCCATATTCCATATCTTACACCTTCTGCTGAAAGATGGTCATTTATTTTTCTAAAATCATCCTGCCTTATAAAGAGTGATATAAGATGTTCATGTCCTAAATCATCTTCTTTGTTTATGTCAATATTGCCTTCATGCCTATAAGGAGTCAAAACAATAGGGGTTAGGTATCCATCATTCTTGTGGAACAATCCATGCAACCAACAACGGTTTTCTATAGACGAAGTGTTTATCTCACTTCTTGTTTCATGTTGTATAGCATCTTCTTTCTCTTTACTATTGCATTCATCCTTAAAATCATTAGAATTATAAGCATAGATAGAATAGTTAGATACAAGAGTATAGAACATATTGGAATAAATATCCTTCAACTTTTCTTCGTCAATCTTAGTAAAGAATTGATTTGGTGTTATTGTCTGTACTTGCTTTTGATTGTCATAAATGATAGATTGAATGTCTTCCGTATACTTTTCGATGGCATTTATCGGGGAATCTGTGCTCTTTTGAAACTTTATTAAAGTAACATGATAATTTTCTATTCCTAATCTATAAACATTTTTCCCAAGACTATACCATAGATCACCTTTTATACCATCTATATAATGTAAATGATCTGCTGCAGGATTACTACTTAGTTCACCAATCGTCGCAGCTGCAAAATTATTGATAAGTCTAAGCATAAATTCTATGATGCTACTTTTACCTGCTCCATTCTGCCCAACTATGGCACATATCTGAACATGTGGCTTGCCAGCCAAATCTGTATAGTAATCATCATATATTTTATCTATAGAGTCTCTATCACTTTCTATAGTCAATGTTCCTCCATTTATCTTATACCCTTGGAAGAAATAATATATCTTGCAATTAACCAATTTACGTTTTCCTTTACTCTCTTCGGAATTACATCTCACTGCTATTATTCTGAACGAAGGATCCAATGAGTCTAACGTTTTACTAAGTCTTACGTTTTCTTTGCTATCATCATTGTTAGTATTGTTACAAAAATGAGGTAAATGTCTTACTATTTTCTTTAATATTTCCATTATTGTAGTTAATATTATGGTTTAAATTTATTATTTAAAGAAACTCATATTTAGAAGGTTATCGACTTCTTCTGACACACTTGAATATTCTTCTTCACATAGTACTTTCTCAGTTGGCTGCAATTCTATAATTTTTGCACTTCCAGGCAACTCTATATTATCTTCAGCAATAGATAAAATCAGTTGTCCACCTTCATGGATATGTGATGTTATAAATGAAATCATATTTTGTAGTCCATTGTCTCTTAATCCCTGTTGTCTTGGTTCATCAATTACTATAGGAAAAAGTATGGGACCGCTATAGTTGTGCATTATTTTATAATAGGCAAATGTATAAGCTATTTGGTAAATTGGAACATTTGATCCAGTCATATTGACTTTTCCTCCAAATTTAATGGAATCTTCGTCAATATTATGTATTCCCATTTCAGATAGATAACGTATGACGTAGTCTTTGAAGTCTTTTGCGGCTTCTTTTCGCCTTCCTTTATCGTATTGTTTTATAGTCACTTCTAATGATATTTTTTGAGACAACAAATCGTTAACTCTATTATTTATTTTTTCTATCTCATCATGAAGATTTTCCAATAGCTTCTGATTTGATTCTGACTCTATTACCTGGCCTAAAGATACATCATCATTACTTGCTTTAAGATTTCTCTGCACTTCATTTATTTGGTCACTTAGATCGTCATTGCTTTTTTGATATGATTCTATCTTAGAATTGATGTTGTTAAGTTTATCTTGATAATCAATTATAAGATTTTTACATGTGCTTTCATCCTTAAGGATCTCATGCCTATGAATCATGTCATTCTTATATTGAGCACCACACGTAGGGCAAGTGACAATATCCTCCTGGGTTAATGCGAAGTCGAAGTCCTTGTGCATCTCTTTCATGTTCTTATGAAGTTGTTGGATGTTAACTTCATAATAAGTTTTCTTTGTATATAGAGCTTGTAAAGTTCTTACGATCTCCTTCTGAGACTCCCTTAAGGATTTTAGGCTCGAAAGATAAGAATCAACCTCTGATTTAAATGATTCTTTAGTTGTTGGTATATAGTCTGTATTCTTTTTCTTTAATTCATAATATAATTTTTTATAAGCCCTTTGTTCTTCATTACATTTCCTTATTTGATTTTCAACATTAGAGAGCTTTATCTTATTGCTAAAATAGACTCCATCAACAATACCTGTAAGATAAAGTCTGGCATTTAACTTGTCAGAAGTTGTAACTGATGTAAAAGATGTCCAAGGTTCATACCATCCTGAATCTTGGTCTATGTAAAAGGGCATATATATAGAATTTGCAGATAACAATTGTTGGTTCGTGGCTGATCCTATTAATATTCCGAAAAGTTCATTTAATTCTTTGCGTATCTTTTGTGAATTATAGTAGCCATGCTGCCTTAATGATCCATCTGGATTATATAAATAAAGTTGATCACCTATTTTTATAGATTTATAGTTAATACCATCTATGCTAAAATACAATATAACAACAACATTTGCCTCTGACCAATGTTTAGCTACTTTCTTCACAGTACCGCCTAATCCATAATATATAGATTTAAGAATGCAAGATTTACCTACATGATTAAGACCCTTTATAACAACGATATTGGAGTCTAAGTCAAAAGTCCTTGCTTTCCTCTCTCTGTAAGAGAGTATCTTCATTTTCTTGAATCTTATTTTTTTCATTCTTTCTTAAGCGTAAGTTTCTTATGAGAATTTTAAAGGAGCCTTCAACTCTTTTCATAGAGATATAATATTAATGATTTAACATAGTATTCTTCATAATTCTTATAGTTGTTGTATTCAGACATTACATTTTTATATATTCGTTTTACATAATACCATAAATCGACATCACTCTCTTCAATATCATCTTTAAGAGCAATATTTATTTTACTTATCAATCTGTTGAGTTCATCGTCACCATAATTTAATATGTCACACTTAATCTTGCTTAATTCACTTCTTATTTTCGATTTAATTGGAAAAGTTAATTCCTTTATCGAGTCCTCGCTCATATTGTCTTTTAAATCCGACTTGATTCTCTGAACAATTTCATTAAAGTCTTTAATAGTCGTCAGTCCTATAAGATATTCTCTAAATTCTTTGTGCGTTATTGCTTTGTATTTAATTAAATCTTGCTTATTATCAACAAAATTTTCATAGTTAGTTTTATTACGTATCAAGCTAATCAGATTTTTATAAACAACATCAGTATCCGTTGATATCTCAAACTTTCTTTTTAAGTAATTCATTAATTCACCAAGCATTGTGTCCTTGTATCTTGTCTCAGACATCTCATTTTGCACGAAGATAAGTTTTTCGAAATTTTCCTCTTTTATATTTTCTACTTGTTGTTTTATCTTCTCTTTTATCTTGTCTTTATCATTTTTTGTAAGTCCTGAAAATTTGCAGAATGGTTTATTGCCGATAAATCTAATATGCGCATTTGTAACAAAATACAAGTTGCGGGTGTTAGCAAAATCCATCGTGTGTTGTAGAAGTTTAGCTACTATGCTGATTTTTGATGCTATGTTATCTTGGCTGTCTTCGGTTTGCTCATTATGCACTTCTTGTTCATCTGGTATGTCTGAATCATCGTTGCCATCAACCTCCCCAATTTTCTTGTAACATAAGTTCCTAATTCCCCAATTACTATTTTTCCTTGTCTTTATTTGATAGAAGTCTATATAATCTTTACCTGAATCAGAATTGCAAACAACAATATCATCATGATAGTCCAAAATCATCACATAACCATCATCATCCTTATCATTCTTCATGTCTTCCTCATCTTCTAATTGAAGAAGTCTATGTAGTCCCCAATTTATCTGATATTCAAACCTATTAGAAGACGAAGCCCCTGCGTTCTCCCTTGGCTGTATAGATGCCAATTGTCCAAGACTACTCATGACACAAAAGATTTATTTGTTTCGCCCCAGACCTCCGAAAAGACTTTTTCTGTGCTTTTCTTCTGAAGCTTTCGAACAACAATCGACTCTAAGCAACATAGAATTGAGTCTCTCGGCCAGCAAAGGAATGAGTGCTGGGGGAGATTGTCAAATGCTCTCTATCGCCTTTGATATAATCTCTGCTGCCTTTTCCCAACTCTTCTCACCATGATTGAAATAATCTTCATGGATATGTTGGGAGAAAGTGGCCAGCTCTTCCGGATGAAGGGCGATATGCCTAAGGGCTTCACACAAGGCCTTGGAATCCTTTGCAGGAACAATATATCCATAACGGCCAAAACCTAACATTTCCGGTAGGCCTCCGACATTCGTCCCAAGAACAGGCTTGCATAGAGCAAAGGCAGACATAATCACGCCACTCTGTGTAGCATCCGTATAAGGACATACAACGACATCGCACCAATCCAACAAGGCATGCAGCTCCCCCGACTCGATGAATCGGTTGTGGATAAAGATATGTTCATCATCAACACCGGAGATGTCGAAGTCGATTGACCCTTTGCCTGCAATTACAAGCTGTATGTCCTTACTTGTATCAAGGTAGGATTGCACAGCCTCGTACAGATAACGCAATCCTTTATAAGGCGATATTCTACCAGTAAAGAGCACTTTTAACTTCTTGTTTTCTTTTGGCAGAATGTCTTTGTTTGGCTGAAACAAGGTCAAAAACTCATACTGGCTCAAGAAAGAGCTGAAAATTTTGTCTTGGGAAATGGCATAAGTATCCGCAAATTTCTGTCTTTGGCTATCATTGAATAAGATATAAGCTTGCCCCCACTTAATCAAAAGCTTATTAGACAACTTTCGATTAAAGGTGTCTTCACCACTATGAGGGAAAGGATCATGGATAAGAGAGATACATTTCTTTCTATACACCATCCTTGCAAGATACATCGACAGCATGGCGCAGTCTGTTAGAATCACATCCGGTTTGATATTGCTTACAAGATTCAACACATTCAACTCCACCGATATCTTCTTGAAAGAAAGCCCTACGGGGTGTTTGATGATAAAAGTCTTGTTTAAGTCCAAATAGTCTCTAATGATAGACATAGCGGATATTTCATCACCACGATTTACATCCTTCGCACTTGACCAAAATCCTACTTTGCTGATGCCTTCATTGGCCATGTAAACAAAATAGACATCGTATCTATTTCTCAGTCTTTTGATGATGGACACATTGGCATCAAAGGCCATTGTTGACAGAAATACAATTCTTTTCATAAAATGATTATAAGGGATGAGCTATTGGGCAACATGTTGATTGTTGACCTTACAACCTTTTAAACTGATGAATTTATTTCCTAACATCATTTTCTCATCCTTGATATTAACAAACTGCGACTTTTTCGCGTATAGTCTCTCTGTTGAGGGCACCTTGTCTATGGACTTGCACGTTGAGTTCTCAATCGTAACAACTATATTACCAGAGCCTTGATTGTATCGTTTTTGGAACAGGCGGCCGTCGCTTTCTAATTGGCAGTTTCTGAAGACATATTTTCCTCTGCGATCTCCATCCTTGTCACCAATCAGGCAAGCATAGTTATGAATATTGAACTTACAATCCTCGAAATCATAGGAAGCATCATTGAAAGTTCCTTTGTTCTTGGAGGGCAAGAGGCCCAAGATGCCACTATCGGCCACCTTGTCTATTGAATAATCAAATTCACAATGAGTGAACCTGGAAGAGAACTTCCCATAATGCCACGTAGTATCAGAGCCACATTGCAGGGTCTGGATGCTTCTTCTGTTGGGTCCTTTGCAGATAAACTTGCATTTTTTGTAATTGACATGAACATCGGCAAAGACGTGGTTGTTGTGATTGTACAGGATAATCATACCAGATGATCGTGATTGACAAGGGGAGTAATATGTACAGTTATCTACATTTACATTGATCAAACAATTTTGTATATTGGCTGTCCCGCTCACCGAGAAACACATGCACTCATCCTTTGCATCGTGCTCAAAGTAGCAATTCTTTAGAGTTATAGATCCCAAAGAACTTGTTTTACTCATGTACCAAAGAATACCTCCCTGCTTAGACCATGTGTCGTTAACAATCTTGCAATTATTCATATAGACATCGGCACCCGTAGAGAAGATGAACGTTACATTATTATAATGGGTACGACATTCAAAGTTCACATTCTTCAACCTGATCATCCCTTTCTTAGCTGAAAGTATTGAAGTATCTCCTGTGCTGTCTCTTTTAGAAAATTTCTGGCCGAGTAAACATGTTATATTTACGTTTTCCATGTATATCTTTCCTGAATCTTTCAATGAGAAAATATCGTCGTATCTGCTTAGGGGATAGGACTTAGGAATGACAATCTTGGCACCATTCCCGTGGATGGAAATATTCTTACCAGCTATAATCTTTGAGTTCAGATAATAGGTTTTTCCCTTTTGTAAGCTGATAGTCTTCTGCTCTCTGATACACTGGTTGAAGAGTGGGGAGGAGTCGACTACCTGAGAAGCTTTGCTATTAGGGCAAGCAACTATGAGAAAGAATATGAATAAAAATATTCTTACTTGCCTATAAAACAGATAAGATGCTATGTAACGGTGGAAATCATTCATAAAGATAAAAGTGCGATTATGAGTCTAAGGCATTAAGGTATTATAGGTATCATTTAATTCACAATATATTGTGATTTGTTACTTTAGCCTTTTCTAATCTCTTAAAGCCTACAGCTGATAAGGCATTTTGAAATTCTGCGATTTCTAAAATTATCTTATTATAGTCAAGAGCAATTTGAATAATATGTGATAATTCAAGTCCTTCTAATTTGGATATTTGCTTGCTTACATCCTCATCACGATGAGCTCCAACCGTGTTTCTTGTTTCGATTAATTCTTGTTTATGTTCTTCACTGAAAGATGTTAACTTTTTCCTTGATGCTTTAAATTCCTCAAGAAGGCTTTCTGGTCCATAGGAGATCAAGATTTTAATCACCTTAGCAGTTTCATCTATCAATTTTTTCGATGTCTCATATA
>Ga0256871_1000274_pt1 | contig 19687 bp, 16 predicted proteins | sample RumenRJG_07RNA_FD_185439 | JGI IMG/M metagenome (GOLD analysis project Ga0256871, IMG submission 185439) | Metatranscriptome of bovine rumen microbial communities from Lethbridge, Alberta, Canada - Rumen RJG_07 (Metagenome Metatranscriptome) | ecosystem: Host-associated > Mammals > Digestive...
CAAAGGCAAAGGAGAAAGGACAATACTATGTCAACCACATTAGGAGCGGATTTCCGCAGCCCCACGTTCTGGCAGCGGCTTGCTTTTATTATCGGGATTACCCTGGTGGGTACCTTTTTATACTCCGTAGGCGTCAATGCCTTCCTGGTGCCTCACCAGTTCCTTTCCGGCGGGCTTACCGGTATAGCCATGGTGCTCTACTACCTCACAGGCTTCCCCATCGGCATGGCGAACCTGCTTATGAACATTCCTATCCTTCTTCTTTCCTTGAAATTCATGGGAAAATTCTACACCCTCATTACCATTCTGGGGACCGTGTGCTGCTCCGTTTTCATTGACCTGACATCCTTCCTGGCAGACTACAATGTGGTGAAAGAGCCGCTGGTGGCTGCTATTTCTGGCGGCGTGGTGCTGGGCCTTTCCATGGGCCTCCTCTACCGATACAACAGCAACACCGGCGGTCTGGATGTGGTGGGAGCCATATTGAAGAAATATTACAATCTGGAAATCGGCTACGTGGTTTTCGCCCTGAACTTTGTCATCGTCACTGCCGGCGCCTTCATTTTTACCCTGGAACCGGCCATCTGCACCCTGATTTCCATGTATATCAATGCCAATCTCTCCAGCCGCATTGTCATCGGCTTTGCCCAGAGAAAGGCTGCCTTCATCGTGTCCGACAAGCCTCTGGAAATTTCCGATGCCATCCTTCGGAATATCCATCACGGCGCCACTCTTCTCTACGGCCAGGGCGCTTTCTCCGGCGTAGAAAAGAAAATCGTCTTCGCCATTGTGGACCTTACCCAGATTACCAGGGTGCGCCATCTCATCGAAGACATAGACCCTTCGGCCTTCCTTTTCATCATGAATACCACCGACGTCATAGGCCGCGGCTTTACCAGCCCCCTGTCCACTGCCAGAACCATGCCTAAGTCCGTGCGCTATACCTGCGATAAGGATGGAAATATGATTCCCACCCACATGTGGTCCTATGAAATGGAAGCAGAAGCCCATCCGGAAGCGGACAAGCAGGAACCGCCCCGGGAAGACGGGAAGTAAAGGGCCACTGATCGCTGGGAAGGTATGTAACAGACTTTCCGCTCATTGCCTGCAGGGCCTGTTAAATCTGAGAACCATCCGGCCCATGGGACCGGATGGTCTGAACTATTCGCACCGGTAGGTGCCTTTTTATCAGCAAGGAGATTATGATGGAATACCTCATTGACGACAACTATGTACCCCTGGACAGTACCCTTGGAAACGTGGAATACCTGATGGAAAAGATACTGCTGGATGCCCAGTATATGGAAAATCTGGCAGAACGCCTGGACGATAACGATGATGATTATGATGATGACTATGATGATGACTATGATGATGAAGACGAGGATCATGAAGGCCGTGCCAGCCTGGAGATCATCAAACTGAAGGGCCAGATCCGGCTGCTCCAGATGGAAAAGGATATGCTTCGGCAGAATTTGGCAACGGTGACGAGCATGGTAGAAGACTTGAGAAGGAATGCCGAGGAAGCGAAGGACAAGGTGCATAAGCTCAGGCACGACATCGACTGGTACGGAGAAAGACGATAAGATTTTGTCCCATGGAGATACTATAAGAATAGAGAGACCGAAAGGTCCGGGCTTTATTCCATCCATTTCCAGAAGCCCTTGATCCATGGAAAAGGGGAAGGAAAAAGGCGCTTCCTTAATCCCACCTCTTCGGTGTACCAATCATCGGAATATTGTTCTTGTTGATGGTTCTAAAAGTACAAGTCGGACTCAGCCCGCAGCCGGAAGCTGACTGCTTTCGGATCTGCATGCGGCGGCTCTTTCCAGCCGACTGGTATTTAATGACAAATGATTCATATACGGCATGTACCGAGATTCTTCGCTGGCGCTCAGAATGACTGCAGGGGGAGGCAAGAACGTAACGCTGGAGGCTGTGAAAAAATGGAAATCATTTCTTCACAGCCCTTTTCAATGGCTTCCTTTTCGGTAAATGACAGTCAGCTGCCCGCCGGCATCGTCATCTCAAGCGGGGGAACGCGCCGGTATGGGGCAAAGATTTTGGGCTCTAATGAAACGCAGAGCCGAGAGATCTCCTGCCACCATGGGCTTGCCACATTTCGGAGTGAGATTTCTCCACTCCGCGCCGACCGTCGAAATGACGGGAGTGCGGGGCAGCGTTTGGGGTAATTTGTCCCCGGGGAATGACTGTATGCTGCCCGCCGGCATCGTCATCTCGAGCGGAGGAACGCGCCGGTATGGGGCAAAGATTTTGGGCTCTAATGAAACGCAGAGCCGAGAGATCTCCTGCCACCATGGGCTTGCCACGTTTCAGAGTGAGATTTCTCCACTCCGCGCCGACCGTCGAAATGACGGGAGGTGGAGTGATATCGATGTTATTCATGCATTTCTTCACAGCCTCTTTTTTCATGTTCAGCCCATGACAGCCTATCTTCTCCTGGGGGGAGACTTTCGGGCGGGTATGTTTCATCATGGCTTTCCAGCAGAATTTTCCGTGATTTCTTTTTCTCCATGGGCCAGCCTGTTGGTAAGGAGCTGCAGCATACCGTCAAGGCTTGATGTTTCTCTGCGGCTCACCATGGCATACTGCAGATAGAGGGTCACGGGAAACCCTTCGATTTCCTTGATTTCATGCATCTTGTCTGCGGCCTCCAGAATCCGCTTTTCCATGTCCTTATGTCCTTCTTTTTTAAAAAGGAAAATGAAGGAGGAAAGACTGGTTCTGGAAAGGGATATGTCCGGAAGGCTGAAGGCAGAAAGAATGTCCACCACCTTTGCGAGAAGGGCCTGGTGCACCTTATGGCCGAAGGCATGCTCCACCTCATTCATGGCCGGTATATTCACCTGCATGGCCATATACTCTACCTGTCGCCGCTGGTAACTGTCCTCATAGGTCAAACCGGCGGCTATCATGCCGCGGTAGGAGGCAAGTCCCGTTTCACTATCCACGAAGGAAAGCTTCCTTTCCTCTTCCCCCAGCACCTTTTCTTCGGCCATATCATGGAAATAGCCGGCCAGCCCTGCGATTTTTCCGCCATCATACACAGGAAACTTCGTGGCGGCAATGGTTTTCAGACGGCCTCTGACCAGACAGCTGCCGATGGCATGGCGGGCTGTGATACCATCGGAGAGCACCGTTTCTTCTATATGTTTAAAAGGCTCATTGTCCACATGCCATGCCATTTCTTCATCGGTCTTTCCCAGGACCTGGTCCGGAGAAAGGCCGTAGTAGGAAAGAAAATCCCGGCTCACTGCCGTAAAGCGGCGGTTTCTGTCCTTCACGAACCATTTGATATGGCCCTCTTTCTGGAAGGAAGAAAAGACAGCGGCTTTTTTCCTCCATTCTTCGACGCGGCTGTTTCCGGCCACGGCAAAGGAACGGACGAAGGCATTCAGAAAGGCCTCTCTGTCCCAGGCCCTTTCGATGGCGGCACCCATCATCATAAGAAGAATGTCCTTCCCGCCCCTGTGGTCCAAAAGGTAGGCATCCAGTTCCTTCCATACATAATTCCCGTTTCTCTCCCGGACCCGGAAGAGTTCGCAAGGCACATAGCGGTTCTTCTCGCTGCCCAGGCTGTAAAGCACCGAAGGCTCCACAAAGTGGAGGAACCTTTCCCTGTCCTCGTCATGCACTCGTCTCTCTGCGAAACGATGGAATGTATCTTTTGCCGGCATCTGATCACCCGGATGGAAGAGAGAACTGGTGGTTTCCAGTACCTCCAGGGTTCCCTCTTCCGTATGGTACAGGCTTAATTCATCACAGATGGAAACGGTACGGCGAAGAAGGCTGTCCAGACTTTCTGTTTTCTTCATCCTTTCATCGGACGCCAGATTGTACACCGATGTTTCCCCTGCGTACAGGTTCTCATCTCCTGCCAGGATTTCGCCGGAAAGCTGGAAATAGAAACCATTGTCCGTAAAAGTCATGGTCTGCCTTTCCTGCCGCGCCAGCAGCCGTTTCACGAAGGCCAGGAACTTTTCACGAAGGGGAAAATCCGGATCAGCCAGAGCGCGGTTCACCTCTTCAGCCGTGACCGCCGTGGCACCTTTCAGATTTCCCTCATGGGCTTCGTTCTGGAGAAGAAGCTTGATATGGCTGCCACTTCCCAGATAAAGGGCCACAGGCTCATGGGTCACCACATTCACCAGGCCCACCCGGTTCAGTACTGCTTCTTCCGCAGCACTCTCCATGTCTATCTTTTTTCCCTTCATCCACTGCTCTATATCCTGCCAGGGTCTGGGACGGCTGTAATAGAAGCCCTGAATTTTCTCGCAGCCTATGGACCTTAGAAATTCCACCTGCTCCCGGGTTTCTGCCCCTTCCGCCAGGGTGTGGATGCCCAGGGTCTTGGCCATGACTACAATGGACTTGATAATCTTCCTGCTCCGCTCATTGAAATGACGCAGAAAGGCCATATCGATTTTCAGCTCATCCAGATAGAACGTATGAAGCACATTCAAAGAAGAGTACTGGCTGCCGAAATCATCCAGCCAGCATTCATAACCGGCCTTTCGGAAAGCGGCAATCGCCTTTTTCAGCACTTTTTCACTCTTCACCAGGGCGGACTCTGTGATTTCAATGCGGATCAGACGGCGGGGCAGGCGATAGCGCTTCATCACTTCTTCCACCATATCCAGTGGCTGGGAAACCTCAAAATCCACCCGAGACAGGTTCACCGACACCGGCACCACAGGAAGGCCCTTCCTCCTTCTCTCTGCAAGGAAACGGGCTGCCGCCTCCAGAACGTACCGGTCCAGCTTATCAATGATACGGGCCCCTTCCAGCACAGGGATAAAAATACCAGGCGTAAGCAGTCCCTTATCCGGATCCTCCCAGCGGGCCAGGGCTTCCATGCCGCAGAGCTTTCCTGAAAGCGTGCGGATGACCGGCTGGAAATAAATCCTGATATGCCCCTCTCGGAGAGCCCTGTCAAAGTGACGAAGCACGTAGGCCCGGTTCTCCAGCATACTGCCCATGGAGTCCTCATAGAAGGCCCAGCTTCGGGAACCGTCGGTTTTGATGGAATCACAGGCAATCTTTGCCAGATCGAAGGAATTGCGAAGGGCCGTAATCGGAGGCACTGTCTTTCCAAAATCACAGATGCCCGCCTTCAGCCGGACACTGGAATCATCAATATATCTGTCGATGTCCCGAATCATAGCCTCCAGCGCCTCCGGCACCCGTCTCCGGGACCCCAGAAGAAAGAAGGTATCACGTTCCGGATGAGCGGCTAATTCATCAGGGAAATATGTCCGCAAATCATCAGCGATTTTCTGCAGCAGCCGATTTCCCGCTTCCCTGCCATAGGAAGCATTATAGATTTTGAAATTGGTCAGATTGAAGTAGATGGGATAATAAGAGCCGAAAGTTCCCTTCTCCGCATCCTTCTTCTCCTGAGCCAGCATTTTCTTCATAAACACCGGCAGAGAAAGAAGCCCCGTCAGCACATCCCGGGAAGAAAGAGAGGAAATGATATTCGACGGCACCACGCTCAGTACCCACACCGCCCCGGTCCCCTCACGGACCGACCGGGACAGCACTCCTTCCATGCGGCGGAAATGTCCATCCCTGGTGCGGCAGCTGAAAGAAACATAAAACCGGTCATTTCCCAAAGACTGCGCACCAGTCAGTCCCACCTCCGAAAGAGGCCGGTAATCCGACGGTTCCACCATCCCCCGGAGCACTCCTCCGGTATGCGAAAGGAACTCCTCCATACTGTGACACTTGTACAGGTGTAGAAGAGCCTGATTAGCAAAAAGGATTTTCTCCTTTTCATTATCTTCGATCACACATATCCCTTCGGGAAGGTCGTCGAAGTGAAAATCAAGCGGTGTAGATTCTTTCATAGTAACCTCGAATAAAAGAAACGTTCAGAAGGTTCTTAGGTTTGACCGGCCCCTTGGGCCGGAGGGTTCTTAAGATTGACAGCGGCTTCGCCGCTGAGGGTTGTGGATTGCCGCTATCGCGGCAATGAATATAAAGGCCGCCTTCGGCGGCAAAAGTTTACTCTACGCTCAACTTACTGCTTCTTATGTCACTCTATGCATAGCACCGATAGAAGTTCCCCCTCCGGGGAAAAGGTGGTGCGCCAGCACCAAAAGGGGTGCATTTCCCTCGCCCGTCAGGGCGGTTGTATGGTTCTCGCCGCCGGAAGGCTATACACAGCTGATGACTGAAATGCTCAGCACCCATAGTGCCCCCAGCGAAGCTGGGGGAAAGGTGGTACCGCAGGCACCAAAGGGGGCCGCCGCAGGCGGCATTTATACCGGCGCCGCAGGCGCCCACCACATCCCTCGGGCCGGCAGGCCCGTCAAACTTACGCCCCCTCAGGCCGCCAGGCCTGTCAACCCTCGCACCCGCAGGGTGCGTCAACCTTCGGGCCCGGAGGGCCCGTCTATTTCATCATGAACGATGGTATTTCTTCCTTTTCTTTTCGCTTCAAACATATATCGGTCAGCCCGGTCAATGATTGACTTCATCGTATCTTCCGGTGTCACTGCCGTAATGCCTACGGACATGGTGATATGAAGATTTTCCCGGCCCTCGTCCACCACCACCATGGATACGATCTGCTGGAAGCGCTTGGAAATAGGAATGATATCACTTTTATTTTTGATGGGATAAATGCCGATAAATTCCTCTCCGCCCCAGCGTCCAACGGTGTCGGTTTTCCGGATATGGCTGCTCACGGTTTGGGCAAAGGTTTTCAGGATTTCATCGCCTGCCTGATGGCCGTAGGTTTCGTTAAAGTCATGAAAATGGTCGATGTCCGAAAAAAGCAGGGCAAAAGGCTCCTGCAGGCGGTGGTACTCAGAGAACCGTGTCTTCAGCACCGCTTCCAGAAAGAGCCGGTTCGGCAGCTTGGTGAGGGCGTCATGATAGGCCATGGAATAAAGATTTTCCACGATACGGGTTTCCCGGTTCATCAGCTGTATGGGAGTAAACACTTCTGCCACCAGCTTTAACTTTCCCATTTCATCCTCCAGCGGAATGAAATGGGCCTGCACTGCCACCATGTATCCCTTCTTATGGGTAAATACCAGCTTCTTGGTGGAAGGCCTGTTTTCATCCATGCAGGCCAGCAGAGGGCAGTAGGTCTTGCACAGCGGCGTCCCTTCCTCATCCATGTGGTTCAGCTCCGTGTCCGGGCGTCGCCGGCCCACCATTTCTTCCCTGCTGTAGCCGGTGATGCTCTCCGCCGCCCGGTTCCAGTACACAATGGTTCGATCAGGCTCCACGATATACACACCATAGGGCAGCGCTGCAACCAGCTGGAAGAAATCATTTTCACTTACTGTCAAAAGAGCATCCTCCTCTTCTTTGTGCACCACGAACCTTCCGACAGACAGCTCCGTTCCGTCACCGGGTCCAAAATCTTTGAAACGTGCCGAGCCTTTTCTTTGCCCCTGAAAAGGCTCCTCTAATACATAGTTTATATTTTTCTCATGCCGATTGCAAGACCCAGCCGGTCCGCTTCGCCCGCCTTCATCTCCAACACCGACGATGCCCTGAGGCAGGCGGACAGGCCGACCCAGGGATGGAGACGGCGGACGATTTTCACAATAGTCATGGAAGAGTCAAAATATACGGCATCAATGGCAAATCTCATAAAACACATATGAATACTGTTCGTAGACTTCAGAAACAGTCCCTGGCCGGGAGAAAGAGGCGAGCGCAGCATAAGCCCCTTAAACCGGGCCCACCAGCTCACAGCCAGCTCCACGGAAATGGAAATCTCCGGATGGCCCTCAAAGGACCAGACTTCTTTCTGCAACATCATGCCTCCTATAAAAAAGACCGTGAAGAAATTCACGGGGAATGAGAATCATGTGGCACATTGTCCAGCATCCATAGTCCCACCGCTTTAGCGGGGGGAAGGTGGTGGCGCCAGCCACCAAAGGGGGGGCTGTCCGAAAACGCTTTCTTCAAGATTGGCCGCTATCGCGGCCACCCCCTATCCCACTTCGTGGGACTTCCCCCTATTCAGGGGGCAGAATAGATTTCTCTACTCTTTCCCTAAGAGTCATGTGGCACAATGGTAAGCGTCCATAGTCCCACCGCTTTAGCGGGGGGGAAGGTGGTGGCGCCAGCCACCAAAGGGGGTGCCGCCCGAAAGCGCTTTTGCCGCGGATTAGCCGCTATCGCGGCTTCCCCCTATCCCACTTCGTGGGACTTCCCCCTGTCCAGGGGGCAGAATAAACCTCTCTACTCTTTCCAGCAGAGTCATGTGGCACAGTGGTAAGCATCCATAGTACCCCGCTTGCGGGGGGAAGGTGGTGGCGCCAGCCACCAAAGGGGGCGAACTCCGTTATCCATAGCAAGATAATAGCTGCTTATCGTTTACTTCCTAATTCCTTTATTCTTGTCTCCGTCGTATGAAGGACCATATCGCAGACCACAGTAAACCTTTTCTCTATGTCTTCATTAGTAAAACGAAGTACCATGTATCCTTTTTCATTCAGTTTTCCACTGCGCCATTCATCATAACTCTTTCCGCAGTCTGAATTATGCTGGGTACCATCGATTTCTATAATCAGCTTAGCTTTTCGGCAGGTAAAATCGGCAATAAACGGAGATTTCACGTCCTGCCTTCTGAAATGAAAGGGAAGCCTTTTCAGACAGAACAGCCAAAATTTCAGTTCCTGCGGAGTCATATTCTGCCGCATACCGCGGGCCCTTTCCCTTAGCACAGCCTTTTCTGGTGTTGTCATGATGAATTCCTCAAACGCAGAATATGAAGAAATTAGAGTCATGCGATATGTTTGGCTAATGCGCTGAATTAGCCGCTAATGCGGCTTCCCCCTATCCGGCTCCGCCGGACTTCCCCCTGTTCAGGGGGCAGAATAGATTTCTCTACGCTTTCCTGCAGAGTCATGTGGCACAGTGGTAAGCATCCATAGTGCCCCCGCTTTAGCGGGGGAAAGGTGGTGGCGCCAGCCACCAAAGGGGGTGCTGTCCGAAAAGCGCTTTTGTCTTGGATTAGCCGCTACCGCGGCTTCCCCCTATCCCACTTCGTGGGACTTCCCCCTATTCAGGGGGCAGAATAAACCTCTCTACTCTTTCCAGCAGAGTCATGTGGCACAGTAGTAAGCATCCATAGTGCCCCCGCTTGCGGGGGAAAGGTGGTGGCGCCAGCCACCAAAGGGGGTGCCGCCCGAAAGCGTTTTCTTCAGGATTAGCCACTCATTTCCCCATGGTCTGCATGAGGGAAATCAGGGACGGCAGGAGTACTACCACGAAGATGGCGGGGAAAATGCAGAATACCAAGGGGAAAACCATTTTCACCGGGGCCTTCATGGCCTGGGTTCTGGCTCTCTGGCGGCGCAGGTCCCGCATGTTGTCGGCCTGGATGACCAGGGTGTCGGACATGGAAGCGCCCAGGCGCTCGGACTGTACCACGGACATGACGAAGAGGTATACGTCCTGCACGTCGCAGCGTTTGGCCATGAGCTGCATGGAGCGGCGGCGGGTCATGCCCATTCTTGTATCCCGGAGCATGCGGCGGAATTCGTCGATTAAGGGGCCTTCCATCCGTTCCACTACTTTACGCATGGCGCCGTCCAAGGAAAGGCCGGCCTGCACGGAAATGGAGAGGAGGTCAAGCACGTCCGGAAGCTGGCGGACGATCAGGTCCTGCCGCTTTCTGATGATATGGTTGAATATGCCGAAAGGAAGGAGAGCACCGAAGAGGAAGCTGCCCCACACCACACAGAGGCCATGGAGGGTGTCCATGGGATTTTTAGCAGTATAATAAAAGCCCAGAAGGCCGAAGAAAACCATGGAGAAGAACCAGAGGCCCACCACGGTCCTCACCTTCCATATGCCCTGTTTCCCTGCCAGCATGATACGCTGTTCCATCATTTTCGGCATGGCGGAGGGGGCAAAGTGGGAGAGAAATTCCATCACATGGGCCAGCATACGTCCGATGGTACGCTGGTAGAGAGGAATCTTTTTCAGGTCATCTTCCCCGGTTTCCTCTTCTTCCTCCGTTTCCTCGCGGAAGCTGTCCAGACGGCGTTTCATCTCCTGGCCGTTAAACTGTTTCACCGCCAGCACCACTAGAGCCAGGAAAAAGAAGAGGGCCAGGGCAATGGATAAGGAAAGAGCCAGCATGGTTAGTCACCGTCCTCCCACTGGCCGACTCCGGCCTGCTGCATGAATTTCGGAAATTCCACATTGTGGGCTTTGAACTTGGACAGGAACTGGGGCTGGAGGCCTGTGGGCATGAACTGGCCCAGGGCTTTGCCATTTTCATCAAATCCGGTCTGTTTATAGCGGAAGAGGTCCTGGAGAACGATGACATCCCCTTCCATTTTCTGTACTTCTGTAATATAGGTAATTTTACGGGAACCGTCCTGGATACGTTCCTGGTGGATAATGAGGTCCAGGGCCGAGGAAATCTGGTCTCTGATGGCCCGCACAGGAAGGTCCAGACCACTCATGAGCACCATGGTTTCCAGACGAGACAGCACATCCCTGGGGCTGTTGGCATGGGCTGTCGTCAGGGAGCCGTCGTGGCCGGTATTCATGGCCTGCAGCATATCCAGGGCTTCGCCGCCTCTGACTTCGCCTACAATAATGCGGTCCGGGCGCATACGGAGGGAGTTCTTTACCAGGTCCCGGATGGTGACTGCCCCTTTCCCTTCGATGTTCGCCGGACGGGCTTCCAATGTCACCACATGGGGCTGCTCCAGACGAAGTTCCGCCGCATCTTCGATGGTGACGATACGTTCATCATGGGGAATAAAGGAAGACAGCACGTTCAGACTGGTGGTTTTACCGGAGCCGGTACCACCGCTGACCATGATATTCAGTTTCGCCTTCACGCAGGCGCGGAGGAAAATAGCCATCTGCTCCGACAGGGTGCCGAAGGAAATGAGATTTTCCACGGAAAATGGCGTTTTGGAAAACTTTCGGATTGTCACGCAGGGTCCGATGAGGGACAGCGGCGGAATGACAATATTGACACGAGAACCGTCAGGCAGGCGGGCATCCACCAGAGGAGATGCTTCATCTACATGACGGCCGATGGGGGTGACGATTTTGTCGATAATGGACATTAAGTGCGCATTATCATGGAACTGGGCCCCCGTCAGATGGAGTTTCCCCATCCGTTCCACGTAAATCTTCTTCGGCCCGTTCACCATGACTTCGGTGACAGAGTCATCTTTCAAGAATGGCTCGATAGGACCGTAGCCCAGGATTTCATCGCATATATCCGACACCAGCCGAGCCCTTTCGCCCCGGGGCACCACAAAGGGATTGTGCTCCAGCACCCGCTGCACGTAGCCGGAAATCACATTCTCAATATCCTGGCGGCTGCGGTTCGTACCGTCCAGGATTTTCTGCTGTTCCGAAGTCATTTCTTCTACAATGGCCCGGTGTACATCCAGCTTCAGGGCCTGATATTCCTCTTCCTTCGCATCCACCGCCCGCCCGGCGAATATATTCTCTTCCTTGACCTCGGTCTTGCCCTTCTCTTCACGGCGTCCCAGACGTTCCAGCAGTGTCACAGTTTACATCCCCTTTGTATTGAAATAATAGTCAGTTTTAAGTAGATTGATTTCTTGGATCATTTTCAGCATACATATAATAGGTAACATTCATGGAGTCAGGAATAATAATCTTCAAATTCTTCACACCCAGTAAAAAGCCTGTGTCATCTGTATTCTTCTTCAGATGCAACTCTACTTTCACTGAGTATGGACGACGATTTTCTTCTGCCTGCGCAGAATCTGATACTTCCTTTTTTTCATTGTCAACTATTGAAAGCTTAATGCTATTGGCATTTAAAAGATATATATGGGTCGTGACACCGCTATAGGCTTTGACATAATCCTCCTTAATCTTATCAAAAGAAGGGTCCCTAACCACTTTTTCACCCTGCTTATCATCGTTCTGCATAGAAGCCGTTGCAACAGCCGCCTCTCTGGCCATGGATCGCGCTAAATTATTATAGGAAACCCAGTCACTAAAATACAAACCAAATAAGGCAATACCCACCAAAAACGCTAAAAAAAGAGGAATCATCAAAGCGAATTCCACAATATCCTGTCCGCCCTGTTTTTTCATGATGGTTCCTCCTTTCATTCCTATTTTCCATCCATTCTTTGGAAAAACGGCCAATCTATGATTGACCGCCTTTCCAAAGAACTCCTGCCTTCGCAGGAGCTCTTTGCACTTGCCTAGAGAACCATTAGTTAGTAGTAGTGCCAGCAGACTGGCTGTTAGCAGCTTCCATAAGGCTGTTAGCATTAGAAAATACATTATTAATGCTATTTGCCAGACCAGCCTGTTTGTAAATAAGCCAGCCGATACCAACGATAATAGCCAGCATCAGTGCATATTCGACCATGTCCTGGCCTTTTTCACCGAGATAAGGTCTGAAATAATAATCATATACCTGTTTTGCTAAGGACATCATAGAAATTCACCCCCTCTCGTTGACTTCTTAGATGCAATAGTATATAAAAAGCCTAATGGCTTTTTACCAAAGTAAAACTAGACTTTAATATCCACAATTTTCCGGATAATGGCAAAGCCTACAATCACCAGAAACAGGGCCCCTATAATAGCAATCCTGCCAATGTTGGTAGTAAGAAGTGGTTCCAGATACTCTGGTGATGAAACGTAGAAGAATAAAGCCAATGCCACAGGAATGCAGGCAAGTACAATGCCCGACATTTTGCCCTGGGCAGTCAATGTATTCACCTCACGGCGGATACGGATACGTTCCGAAATGGTATTCCTGATAGTATCAAGAATGGTAGCCAGATTGCCGCCTACCTGCTGTTGAATGAGAACAGCCGTTATCACCAGGGAAAAATCGGCGCTCCCCACTCTTTCATCCATACTGTGGAGCGCTTCATCCAGAGATTTCCCCAGAGTGGTGTCCCGCATGACCCTTTCAAATTCCGTAGACATGGGCGGTTCCATTTCCCGGGAAATAATTTCCATGGTCTGCAGGAAGGAAAAGCCGGCCCTCAAAGAATTAGCCACCAGGGACAGGCAATCCGCCAGCTGGCGCTGGAAATTGTTAAGCCGTTTCGTAATCCTTCGCTGCACAAACACAAAGTCCGCTGCCAGGAAAAGGAGCAGTGCCAGCAGTCCGGTCACCGGATTCCGGGTCGCCAAAGCAAAGATAACAAATACAAGCAGCGCCCCGCCGGCGGAAATAGCCAGGAATTCAGACCCCAGAAGAGGGAGCCCCGCCCGGACCATCATCAGATCCAGCTTCTTTCGGCCCAGACCGGTGTCCGTCCGCCTGGCCTTCTCTGCAAAAATCTCATGAAGACGGCTTCGGAGGACTTCAAAAACAGAAGCCTTCCGCACCACCGACGGCTGGTATCCGGAAAACATCTGGATACGCTCCGCCATCTCCCTCTTCCGCCGCAGCAGCACCTGCAGCCCAAGAAAGAGAAGAAGAAAGAACAGAAAGGCGAAAAGCAATGAAATTAAAAGTATCATCTGACTCTCTCCTTTCTATCTGCATTATAACATGTACATGAGAATAAATTAAGTGGAAATGCAATGAAATAACTTGCACATGGCAAATATCCATCGTGCTGCTGTGCCCATCCTGCATGGGATGGGCAAGTCGGGCGAAGTAAGGCGCCTGGCCCTCCTATGAAGGCGCTTTCCTTTTGTCTGGCTGACCGATTTCGCGGGACTTCTCCTAAAGGGAAGCATGTCACTGGATTTTCGGGTCACTCCGTTCCCCTACAAATCCAGTTCCTTTGCCACCCCGCAAGCGGGAGCAGAACAACCCGTGCTTACTATGGAGCAACTTATACAGGAAATGCCTTGCGGAGCCTTGTTGTGCCCCCGCCTGCGGGGGAAAGGTGGTGCCGACAGGCACCAAAGGGGGCCGCCGGAAGGCGGCATTCATACTGGCGCGTAGACGCCTTCCGCCCTGCCGCGAAGCGGCTCCCCTTCCACCACTCACGTGGTCCCCCTCCCCCATAGATGGGGGAGGCAAATTTTTAGAATGGGGAAGGCACGTTTTTAGGAAAGGTCTGTCAATCCTTATCGTCCAGGCGCTATCTCGTCTGCCATTTTCTCCACAGCCTGGGAGAAGGGGTTATGGGGGTCCTGGTCTATGAGGAGCCGGCCGTTATCGGCGGCGGATGAGACAGCCAGGTATTCGTTAGGAAGGATATGGGCCACCGGGAAGCCCAGGGCTTTGGAGAAGACTGCCTTTTCCTCTTCCGTGCAGGGCGATACGCGGGTGAATACAGGACGGACTCTTTCTTTGTAGTCATCCCAGCTGCGGAAGATTTCAAGGGCCCGTTTCATATGCTCCACTTCATAGCCGCCGTTCACCATGGCCATGAGCACCGTTTTATCAGAGAGCTCGCAGGCCGTGCAGGATATGTCGGAGAAGCCGGAGGACAGATCAAGAAGGACGTAGCGGAAAATGCTTCGTGCCATATTGATGAGGCTGGTCATGCCTTCCATGGTCACCGTTTCCGCCAGGTCCGGCTTGGCTGCGCCGCAGAGAATGGACAGATGGTCATTCACAGGGACGAAGTAGGATTTAAGGGTCACCGGAGAAAGGAAGGAAATATCCCGCACCGCTTCCACGATGGTACTCTGAGGCGTGAGGTTGAAGAAGACGGACATGTCGCCGAACTGGAGATCCCCGTCTATAATGGCCACCGATTCTCCCGTTTTTTGGGCCAGGGCAGCACCCAGGTTCGAAATGAGGGTGGTTTTTCCGCTTTTTCCTTTAGGACTGAAGAAGGACACCACCTCTGAATGATGGGCAGCAGCAGCGTTTCCCAGATTCTGAATGGTTTCACGGAGCTCTTCCCCGGTAAAAGGCTTAATCATGAAGCCGCCGGCACCGGAGCGCATGAGGCGGGACTGGGCTTCGGAATCCCATTTCCGGCTCATCCCGATAATGGCGGTATGAGGATAGGATTTCTTCAGGTCCGGCAGAAGAGCGCCATTTCTTTCATTATCAATATCCAGAAGGATGAGCTCCGGCTTAAAGGCCTGCATCTGTCCCAGGGCATCGCCGGCATTCCGGTAACGGGCGCTTAAGACAAAGCCCGGCGTATTTTTGATCACGCTGGAAAGTCTTTCCATCATGACCTGATTATCTTCAATAAGGACGGTTCTGTATGCCAAAATCCTTCACCTCCTTCAGGAAAACAGGCGGGAAAGCCAGCCGCCATGGTCGTCTGCTTTTTCTTCTTTCTGTTCCGTGCCAGGCCGGACATAGCCGTCTACAATGGAAACCAGCTCCTTTGCCAACGGCGTATGCCGGGCTTCCAGCACGAAAGGAACACCGGTCCTGATGGAATTCTGGGCGGTTTGGAAATCGTTGGGAAGGACATAGTCGAAATGCTTTCCCAGAATCGATTCCACATCTTCCACATCAATACGGGTTTTCGCATTGCTTCGGTTCAGTAAATACCGGATTTTGCTGTCATCATAGCCCAGCTCCTTCAGCGTATCGCTGCCCCTCTTCATATTTTTAATGGTAGGTATGAAATCCACAATGCCCACAAAATTAATCAGGGTGGACAGGTCCATAATGGACAGGTTCAAGGCGCTGAAGGTAGAGGTCGTATCCACGATGACATAATCATATTCCAGCTGCAGCTGCTGCACCAGAGAGCGGATGATGCCATTGTCCATATTGTAAGCCTCTTCCATGAGCTTTGGATTGGTGAGCACATCAAAGGAAATGCCGCCGGCCTTGTACTTCGTCAGATATTCCACTGCCACCGTATCCTGGGGATTCTCCTTCATGGCCCGCTGGGCATCGGCAATGGTCTTCTTCGGATTGAGCTTCAGGTAATAGCAGATATCCCCAAACTGCAGATCCAGGTCCACCAGGCAGACCCTCATCCCCTGCTTCGCCAGCTCCGCCGCAATATTAACAGCAATCAGCGACTTCCCCACAGCATAAGCCGTACTGAAAACAGTAAATATAGTCCCTTTCCTGCCTTCCATTTTCTCCTCCCATTGCCTCTTGGTATATTAGCGTCATATGTAATGAATAAAATTGCGATATCGGGTTCAGAAGGTTCAAAGGGTTCAAAAGGTTCAGAGGGTTGTGGTGTGGGCGTTTGAATTCATATAACGCCCACCTTTTTGAATTTCAATTACACACAGCTTCTTAACATTTTGAACCCCCAAAAGATAAAACCTACGGTGTCCCTCTTTCTTTATGAAAATTGTTCTGCGTCATAGATATCTATATCTTCCATGAAGTCCTGCCCGGAAGTCTCTTTCCCCTCTAAACTTTTAATCAATCTTCCTATGAGCCAGATAACCCTTCGGTCATGATCAAGAACAGGCCCCACAGCATTCTGATTCAAGAAGCCCAATTCAACACATAGAATCAGCTGAGTCTCCAATTCATGTGCAGACCCTTTGGCTTGAAAAAGAAACCGGATATAGTCCTTGATCGTCCCTCTTCCTGACCCCTCTGCAATATTAGAACTAATAGAAACTACGGCTCGTCTCATTTGTGAAGACAATGCATATAATTCATAAGGCGGAAGCTTCATAGCAAGCAGATAGGTTTCGCGGGCAAGTATACACGATTCCTTCCATGCCCTTAACTCTCTATAACTAGCCATGACTTCACCTCCCTGCCAAACGCGAAGCAGGATACTTCCATACCGGTCTAAAGGCAGGCTGCCACTGCCGCTGAGCAGCTTCTTACTCCGTCGGCGCTTTTTATTTGTGCGCCGACACCTGACCCTCTGAATCTTTTGAACCTATGTCCTCACATGATTCCAGCCCATAGCCTCAATCAAGTAAGCATCCATGATTCCTTACATGCCATCAATTCTCTATAACTGGCCATGTCTATACCGCTCCGTCAAAAGCGAAACAGGATATTTACATACCGGTCTAAAGGCAGGCTGCCACTGCCGCGCAGCAGCTTCTTACTCCGTCGGCGCTTCTTATTTGTGCGCCGACACCTGACCCTCTGAACCCTGTGAACCTTCTGAACCTTTTGAACCCATGTCCTCGCATGACTCCATCCCACAGCTCCAACATGACGAAGAGTTACTTAGAATACCCATCCATCACGGCCCTTACTCTATCACGGATGTCTGTCTTTTCTTTATCCACCGCAGATGTGTCTACGGGGTGTTCTACTTTTTCCCGTTTGACCACCGGCACTTTTTCTGCTCCTTCAGAGACGGAGGGCTTTTCTACTCCTACCACCTGGAGGTTGTTTTTCTCTCTGGCGTAGTCTTCTTCTGTCATGGGGACGTAGACGGTTTCGCCTTTTTCATCGGTGGTGCGGAGGATATGGGAGGGGCCCTGTTTTTTGGGCTTTTCTTCCAGGATCACCGTGTCCCCATTGTCATCGCCAGGCTTGCCGCCGAAGATATCTGTTTCCTGCTTTGCTGTTCCCGGTTTGACCGGCGTATTTACGTTGACTCTTTCTGCATTTCTGAGGTACCGTTCATTGTCCTCGTAGCTTCCCTTCATGCGCTGGCTCATGGCAACCGGCGTGTCGTCGGATACCAGGGTGGGAGTAATGAGGATGAGGAGTTCCCGGTTATCCCTTGTTTTCTGGGTATGGCGGAAGAACTGGCCGATAATGGGAATGTCTCCCAGAAGCGGAATCTTTGTCACTGTTTTGCCGTCCTGGGAGTTCAGGAGACCGCCGATGGCCATGGTCATGCCGGAGCGGACGTTAATGACTGCATCCGCTTCTCTGGAGGCAATGGCAGGGATGGAAAAATCATGTTCTGTCACGCTGTTGCCATAGTCCAGAGTGGATACTTCCGCGTGTACCTTGGAAGTAATCTTGTTTTCTGCATCCACCACCGGTTCGATATTGAGACGGATACCGTATTCCCGCCAGTCGATGGCGATCTGGCCGTCACCGGCAGAGGTAGGAATGGGGATACGGCCGCCGATGAGGATATTTGCCTTCTGGCCGCTCATGGTGGTAATGGAAGGACGGGACAGAATCCTTGCCTTCCCTTCTGTCACCAGGGCCTGAAGGGAGGCATTGATATTGGAAAAATGGCTTCCCAGCCAGCCGAAGCTGCCACGGCTGTTCTTAAAGTTTTCCCCAACATAGAAGAGGCCGGAAGAACCGCGGGTCAAATCATCATTTCCGGAATCAGAGCCGGAACCGGTACTGCTGCCGATGGTGCGAGACCAGTACTGGATACCCAGATTTCTTTCAGCAGACGTATTGATTTCGATAATCTGCGCTTCCAGCCGCACCTGGCTGGGGTTTGTCATATCCAGAAGATCAATGATATTGGAATCGGTAACTGCCCCCTGTCCTTCGCCATTGGCAGAAGCGGAAGAAGCAGCGCCACCGCCGCTTCCCAGATAGAGCTGGGCTACTTTCACTGCCGAATCATGCTCATACTGGTTCTTCACTTTGCCCCGAAGCAGGAGCTTGCCATTCATCATCTGCACTTTGACACCGGGATAGCCGATAGCCTTCTGGATTGCCTTTTCCGTGCCTTCATCGTCGCCGGAAACGTACACATTGTATTCCTGACGGCCGTTATTAGACCAAACCAGAAGGGAGGTGGAGCCTGCCTTCTTCCCTACCACCAGGTAATCATTGTTGGAAAGGAGACGGATATCCGCAATATCCGGATTTCCCACAGCCAGCCGGGTAATGCCGGAATCTTCCATATACCGGGATCCGTTCACTGACACATTGAGGATATCGGCGGCAAAGACGTTTCCTGCCGCACCAATCATGGCCGCCGTTACCAGGAGGCCCAAACGCTTTAACTGTTTATTCATCATCACTGCCCCCTGCTCACATTAGTACCACGAATGACTTCAATGCCGGAAAGGCCGCCCGATGCGCCGCCGGAAGAAATGGAAACTGCCGGAACCGAAGCGGACTGCGGAGGCTGCGGCGCTGCGTAAACAGGCTGCGGAGCCGCCTGAGGTGCCGCCTTGGGTGCTTCCGCCTTAGGAAGCGGAATCACGTAGTAGCCTACATAATGATCTCCATCATCATTAGATGGGCGAAGCAGCATCTGCAGCTGACCGATCTGGGTGGACGCAATGAGCTTGGCCGCATCGTAGGGCGTCAAGGCTACCGTCACCACCGACGGCGTGCCGATGGAAGAGGTATTTGAAGAGCTCTGCCTCGGCGCACTGCCATCGGGCAGGCCCTTGCCATCCTTATCCGTTTTCTGAGGCTGGGGCTGCGGCGTACCGCTGCTCTTGTTCACTGCCAGGATAAGCACATCTTTCAGAAGGATTTTCGACGTAATCCGGTCCATTCCCTCTCTGGAAGTAACCAGAAGGATATCCACCTTGTCTCCCGGTTTGGCAAAGCCGGAAACGCCGGTGACGTCATTCACGGAGAAGGATACCGCTCTCATGCCTTCAGGAATAAGGCCCACAAAGCCCCCTGCCTTCTGGGACAGCTTCCTCGCCGTAATCACATCGCCGGAAAGGATGGTGGTGCCTGCCTTCTTCCCTACCACCGCATTCTTATCGGTGAGGGCACCGGAAGGAACAAGATTGGACGATACATCCACCGCCTTCAGCATATCCTCCGTAATCACCGTCTGGGGTTCGATGTCCCGGGACGCCTCGATTACCGGCACCATGGCCGCAGCCTGAGGCTGTGGTTCCTTTTTATCAGAGAATATAGACGACAGGATGAAATAAATAATCATGAATACAAGAATGGCCG
>Ga0256871_1000283_pt1 | contig 19477 bp, 18 predicted proteins | sample RumenRJG_07RNA_FD_185439 | JGI IMG/M metagenome (GOLD analysis project Ga0256871, IMG submission 185439) | Metatranscriptome of bovine rumen microbial communities from Lethbridge, Alberta, Canada - Rumen RJG_07 (Metagenome Metatranscriptome) | ecosystem: Host-associated > Mammals > Digestive...
AACTCAGAACTTTAAACTTTTCTGCTTCCTATTACTGTTCTTAAAAGGTTTCGAGTTGCACTCGAATGATTATTTCTCTTAGAAATCTTTCAAGGTTGTTTCACTGTTCAGTTGTCAATGTTCCTGTGCCTCTGGGAGAGCTCTGTGTCTGTCTCTCTCGCGGCGACAAGTGATATATTATCACCGTAAATCACATAAGTCAAGGACTTTTTACGAAATTGTTCGAAGTTGTACAAATGTAGCAATTTTTCATCATTTACAGACAATTCAAATAACTTTATCACAGGCCTCTCTTATGCCCTTTACTCCGATCAGTTCTACTCCGGCTGGAATTTCTTCAACCGAGGACAGACATGATTCCGGTAATACAATGGTCTTTACGCCCATCTTGACTGCCTCGTTTATCCTTTTCCCTGGCATACTCACAGAACGTACCTCACCTGACAGTCCTACCTCGCCAAAGGCCATGACATCATCTGACACAGGTCTGTTCTTGAAGCTCGATACAAGTGCCGTGACTAGTCCCAGATCCACAGATGGCTCACTGATCCTGATGCCTCCGGCTATATTTACATAGGCATCATAATCACCCATAGTAAGTCCCATGCGCTTCTCGATGACAGCCATTATGAGATTTACTCTGTTGTAATCATATCCCACTGCCGTCCGTCTCGGCATTCCGAAGCTGCTTCTGGTGGTAAGCGCCTGTATCTCAAATAGAATAGGCCTTGTCCCCTCGATCGTACAGGTGATGACAGATCCTGAGCTGCCAACCGGTCTTCCTTCAAGCATGAATTCGGAAGGATTTGCCACCTCAGCCAGACCAGTGCTCTTCATCTCGAATACACCGATCTCATCGGTACTTCCGAATCTGTTCTTTACTGCCCTGATGATCCTGTATGAAGCATGTCTGTCACCCTCGAAATACAGAACCGTATCCACCATATGCTCCAGCACACGCGGCCCTGCCACGGTACCCTCCTTTGTCACATGTCCTACTATGAAAATGGCAATATTCCCGGTCTTTGCCAGCTTCATGAGCTTCGATGTGGATGCCCTGACCTGGGAAATACTCCCCGCTCCGCCCGTACTCTCATCATTTACCATTGTCTGAATAGAGTCAATTACGGCTACTGCGGGCTTTTCACGTCTGAGCACCTCTACGATCACATCAAGATCAGTCTCAGTAAGCACCCGCATATTGTCAGAAAATTCACCGATCCTCTTTGCACGCATACTGATCTGATGTGCAGATTCCTCTCCGGATACATAAATTATCTGTTTTCCATCAGATGACAGATTCCTTGCAACCTGCAGCAGCAGTGTAGACTTGCCTATACCGGGATCTCCTCCTATAAGGATCAGCGATCCCTCTACAATGCCTCCACCAAGAACCCTGTCAAGCTCGGCCATGTCTGTAGATATTCTTTTCTCTGAAAAAGAAGAGATTTCCGACAGCGCCATAGGGCGGGCATCGGAAACCTCCTTAGTCAGAGAACTGTTTTTCTTCTCTGAACGAACCTCGGTCATGGTATTCCATTCATGGCAGGCCGGACACTGTCCGACCCACCTGGGCGACTCATAACCGCAGTTCGAGCAGAAAAATACACTCGTCTCTTTTTTTGCCATATAAAATTAATCCTTCTTGATAGATACTTCAGCCGGCTTGCCATCTGTGAGGTCAATGCTCAGTGTGATCTTGCCTCCGAGATTGGTCTTCATGACACCATAATCCTCACCGGCCGCAGATACCTGATACTCCGTCTCTGGTTCAAGACCTACGGTAATATCTGTATTTGCATTGCCCTCTACTCTGAAGCTTACAGAGTTGTCATCATACTTCATGTGTGACACTCTCGTCCCAGGTTCGGATTCATACACGAAAAGGTCATTCTTCTCAAGCTTGGTAGTAGTCTTGTAGCTCTTTACATAAAGCAGATCTCCCTTGTACTTGAAATCCTTTACCTTTGTCTTCTCTTCAAGCGTGTAATCGCCGAATGTCAGTGTACCGTCTTTTTCACTGAGTATCAGATCTTTTGCCATTTTTTTCTCCTTTTGCTGAAGCCTTTGTATTACTCCTGGTACTGAATGTAATTGTACCATTTTTTGCCGAAATAGTCACCTTATCTCCTGACTTTATCTCACCGGAAATGATCTTATCAGAGACAGGATCCTCAATATCTGACTGAATCTGTCTCCTCAGAGGTCTTGCTCCGTATTTTGGATCATAAGCCTTATCCACTATATACTTCTTCGCCGCTACAGTAGCATGGGCTGTGATACCGGTATTTGTCTTCAGTCTGTCGCAGACCTCATCTATCAGCAGAGTAGCGATCTCTGAGAGATCATTCTTGTCAAGCATTCTGAAGCAGATCACATCATCTATACGGTTCAGGAACTCGGGTCTGAAGGTACGTTTCAGCTCCTCATTTACCTTATCCTTCATCGCCTCGTAGTCACTCTTACTGTCCTCACCGGATGAGAATCCGAGACTCTTGTGCTCTGAGATATCCCTTGCTCCTGCATTGGAGGTCATGATAATGATCGTATTCCTTAAATCAACCAGTCTGCCCTGCGAATCAGTGAGCCGTCCCTCATCAAGCACCTGTAGCAGTATATTGAATACATCCGGATGCGCCTTCTCTATCTCATCAAAAAGAAGAACACTGTACGGATTTCTGCGAATCTTTTCTGAGAGCTGGCCGCCCTCCTCGTAGCCCACATATCCCGGTGGTGAGCCTATAAATTTCGATACCGCATCCTTTTCCATATACTCTGACATATCTACCCTGATCAGAGCCTTGTCATCTCCATATACCTCTTCTGCGAGAGTCTTTGCTACAAGAGTCTTTCCGACGCCTGTAGGTCCGACGAAGAGGAATGATCCGATAGGCCTGTCCGGTGACTTCAGTCCGGCTCTTCCACGGCGCACAGCCTTCGAAACCGCTGTGACAGCTTCATCCTGACCAATCACCTTCTTATGGAGGGTCTTCTCCAGATTGATAAGCCTCTTTGACTCCTTTACATTCAGATTGCCGACCGGGATATGCGTCCAGTCTGATACGATATCTGCAATATCATCCTCTGTGAGAATCGGGATATCCCTTAGAGAAATCCTTGTGCTCCGCTTCTCCTGACGGTCTATCTTCTTCTCATCCCTCAGAAGCTCCTGATGCAGCTGTCCGGCTGCATTGTAATCGCCCTTCTTCAGAGCCTCCTCAAGCTGCTCGGAAAGCTCGTTTTTCTCCTTTCGCAGCTCATAATTCTTACTATTGCCCTTAGTATTGTATAAACGTTTTCGCGCACAGCTTTCATCGAGCAGATCGATTGCCTTGTCAGGGAGAAATCTGTCATGAATGTATCTCTTCGACAGAGAGACACAGGCCTCGATAGCCTCATCAGTGATCTGTACCTGATGATGATCCTCATATACATCCTTCAGACCCTCGAGGATCTGTACCGTCTGCTCCTCCGTAGGCTCCTCTACCATTACAGACAGGAACCTGCGCTCCAGGGCTGCATCCTTTTCTATCCTCTTCCGGTATTCACTGATAGTCGTAGCTCCAATGATCTGCAGCTCACCACGGGCAAGGGCTGGCTTTAATATATTAGCTGCATCCATTGCTCCCTCAGAGCCACCTGCACCTATTATCATGTGCAGCTCATCGATGAAAAGAAGGACATTGCCGGCAGATACTGCTTCATCTATGACATTCTTTATCCTCTCCTCGAACTCGCCTCTGTACTTCGTACCTGCAACCATGCCTGACAGATCCAGGGTGAGTATTCTCTTCCCGATCAGTGTCGAAGGAACCATGCCTGATACTATATGCTCTGCCAGACCCTCGACAATTGCTGTCTTACCTACTCCTGGCTCTCCTATAAGGCATGGATTGTTCTTCGTCCTGCGGCTCAGTATCTCTATAACACGCTGGATTTCCTTTTCTCTGCCGATGATCGGATCGAGTGCACCATCCTCCGCCATTGTCGTAAGGTCTGTCGTAAACTCCTCTAGTGCCGGATATTCACCCTCATCTCCGTTCTGATGGCTGGCATACAGCTGACGCCTGTATGCATCACCCTCATCACCCATCGCCTGAAGCAGCTTATTGAAAATAGTGCCAAGATCTGCATTTGTAGTAGAAAGGATCCTTGCTGCTCCACAGTCCGGCATACGAAGGATTGCAAGGATCACATGCTCTGTACCGACAGACTCCATTCCGCACATCTGGGCAATGGCCTCTGCATTGTCCATCATTATCCTGAACTTCGGTGTAGTAGTATCCTCTCCCTTTGCAGGTACATTCTGGGTTAATGACAGCAGCTCGTCTATTATCTGTCCTGTCAGATTCTCAGTCACACCACAATCCGTAAGTATCTCACTTGCCAGATTCGGTGCACAGTGCAGGATTCCAAGCAGCATGTGCTGCGTACCGGTGTACTGTCCAGTCTTTTTTGAAAACTTGATCGCGTAATCATAGGCCTTCTGAAGGCTTTCTGTATATTTCATATATCTTCTTTCGTAAAAATCAGAGATCATTAAGATCCTCAAGCTTCAGCTTCTTGTTCGGATTCTTCGGAGCCTTTGGCATCGTAAGCTTCTCTACATCAATATCATCGAGATCCAGCCCGGATGTCTTCTCAGCCCTTTCCTGCTTTTCGGACTTCTCCTTCTTTTCTGTCACATGCTCTACCAGCTTCCGCTGTTCCTCTTCCTTCTCCTTCTCTGCAATCCTTTTCTCTTCCTCATCGAAGTCGATATCATCATCGTCGTAGTCATCGCTCATGGCATAATGAAGAGTGGTGAGCCTGATAATAAGCACTATGATAACTGCCAGCAGAACTGCGATCACAATGATCATCCTGCGGTCCGTGATCAGCTGGGAGAACGAGAGATCCTGTGATGAGACACCATGCTTCCGGGTAACTGTGGTATCCTCTGAATCAGTCTGCAAATCCCTGGATGTATCAGTATCAGCGCTGTCTTTAGCTGATTGGGATGAGACCTCTGTCTGTGAATCATCTGACGTATCCGGATTATCAGAAGCAGCAGCCTCTGTATCATTATCCGCCGTTGCCGCCTGTGTATTATCTGATGTCTGAGCGGAGGCTTGTGCTATTTTTACCACAGCGGAGCTCCTCTCGTACTGGTCTGATGAAGCTACAAAGCCGGCATTTCCCTCCTGCTTTGCTGTAAAAGTAAATGTAGCGCTCTTTGCGGAAATGGTCAGTGTATTCCCATTGAGGGCAGCACCTCCCTGGCCTGTAAGCGTCACCATAGTACCGTCATAATGAAGTGAAAGATTTGAACTGGAAGCCCCTGCGATACTCACACTGAAGCTGTCTCCTACCTTTATTTCGCTGCTAGAAAGCCCGAGGATCACCGGAGCCGCCGATGCATCAACCGGCAGCATGAGACCCAGCACCATAATAAGCGCAGTGAAGAGTGCCGTGAATTTCTTTCTGAAAAAAATCTTCATAAATTTCCTTTCGTCTCCCATGTCTAAAGTATAAAAGAATGGCACATTATTGTCAAACTCAGAAATGAAACCGTCTCTTCAGCTCCATACGCGCATTTGCGCCTCCCATGATCAGTGCCACGAGGAACAAGAGGGTGGATGAGATAAAGGCAATCTCCGAAAGCAGCGGATGCGTCACAAGCCCGTAATGCATGAATACAAGTGGAAGTATGCCAAGAAGTATCGGAAGCACGATCAGTATCATGTAGCTTTCCCATCTCCTGTGATTTACGAACATAAGAATGATTATAAATATGTTAAAAATAATCAGAGCCGCCGGCAGACAGTAATTAAGCGACCATTTACCAAAGCCGCTGGTGACATCGATCACGACTACAAAAAGTGCAGCCAGCAGGATCGTAATAGAAATCTTTGCTATGATCCCCATATCCGGTGTGAAAAACATACTGAACTCTATGTAAATATACATAAGCGATGCCACTACTATGACCGCCCACGGGAAACCGCCGTTTATTATATTTATCGCTGCAGCAACCACACTTCCACCTGCACATACCGAAAGGAGCAGTCTCAGGAAAAAGGTAGTCTTTCTCCGCTTTGCTACAATATCCGGATATCCGTTATACATTACCTCATCATCAGAAGCCTGCTCCGACAGCGCCCCGCCGCACAGAGGACATACCTCTGTATCCTTATCCAGAACAGAAATACCACAGTGCATGCATCTTTTACTCATAAAATACTCCATTCGTCTCTATACATGAGCTTACCCCGAGCTGCGACAGCTTCCGCAGATACTCCATGATAAGTGTCGTATTCCTGAATTCCGTGGAAAAGGAAAGTGTCAGTACATCATTAAATGATGCTATCCCAAGCTTCAGACCCTGTCCCTTTGAAAAGGACAGAAAGCACTGGAAGCTCTCAATATACGCAGCATAATCATCAGGAACATTTATCTGACCCATATTAGTGACAGTAGTCGTATTTGCAAGAGCACTTCGCGAATAAACAGCCCTTAAGCCTGCATTCTTGAATACAAGCGGAACCGTGCGTGCAAGCAGGATCTGCTGACCTGATACATTGTATGAAAAAATGGATTCGAGATTTTCCTTTGTGATCTGCTTTCTCAGACTTTTCTTCGTTATACTTACAATCTCTTCGAAGCTGTATTCATCCTTCGTCGGGATGAATTCTGCTGAGACCATTACGAAGAAATTCTTGGTCGTATTAGAATCGAAATATGGCCTCAGATTGACAGGAACAGCGACTCTTATAGGTCTCTTCTCTGACACTCCATGCCTGTAAGACTTATATGTAGCATAGATAAAGAGTGCTACACACAGCTCATTGATTGATACATCAAAAGAATGCGCAAGCTTCTTTATCTCACTGACGCTCAGATGAGCATTCACTACACCGAAGCCCTTATACGGAAGCTTCTCGCCCTTTATAAGAAAAGCCCTCTTCACAGCATACGCTGACCTGGATGCCTTTCTGTAATTTCTTATAAAGCTGTCATCCCTGTTGATCGATGTGTCAGCAGAGAAGCTGCCCCTATGAGCCTCCATCAGTGCATCATGCGAGAGTCTGAGGTATGCGAATGTAAGCTCCTTCAGGAATTCAAAGCCTCCCGTGCCGTCTGCAAGCACATGGAATACCTCAAGGCTTATACGTCTGCCGTAATAGGTCACTCTGAACAGATAATTATTATTGTCATTGGTCCTTGTGGAACGGCATGGATAGGTATCCTCTTCATGAACCCTGGGAACAGGATAATCATTTTCCTCAAGATAGTACCAGAAGAACCCCTTGCGGAGTCTCTGCCTGAATCCCGGAAATCTGGACAGTACAAATTCCAGGGCCTCCTGGAGCAGGTCTCCCCTTATTCTCTCCTTTAATATGACGGACAGCCTATAGGTATTCGTCATGCGCTCCGTTGCTATCGCTGGAAAAAGTATTGCTGAATTGTCAAGCTTCTCCCATCTTCTCATCCTGTGTGCCATAGTTCTTCATACTTTCTTCAAAAAAAATAAAACGTGACAAAGGGAACAGACCCTCTGCCACGTCAGTATAATCATTAAACCATTCAGGCAGTAGTCGTATAGCTATACTGTCCTGATGAAGCGTAATATCCTGATGATGTATATGTGCCATTAGATACTGCTGAATTAGCATAATACTGTGCGAGTGATACATAAGTCCCTGCGGCACTGCCGTAATTATTTCCACCGCTGAAAAGATTCTTCACTGTATCTGTATCTGCATTCTTCAGAGCCTCTGTATCAACTGTAAGCTTACCATCCCTGCCAACGTTCACACCTATGCCCTTCAGACCATTCTCGTATCTCGAGGTCGTATTCATCAGATACTTCGTTGCCGTAGCAAGGCCGCTCGCTGTAGACTTCTTGCTCGCATCTATGAGGCTGTTATAATCCTTTGCAAACCTCTGTACATCTGCTGAAACTGTATCCTTCACATTCTCAGCCGTATTCGTATCGCTGGTCTCATACGTCTTCTTATTCATCAGTGCATTGAGTGATGAGGTAAGAGTAGATGCTGATGTAGCTGCAGTCTTATTATCCGTAAGTGACTGCTGCTCATACTTCGTAAGTGAAGCTGACTTCGTACTGCCGGTCGAATCTGAATCCTTACTCGAATCAGTCTTCTGTACATCATGCCCTGAAACATGAGCGAGTACATCATATCCTGAGGTCGATTTCACTGACTTAGTAGCAGATGAACCGAATTCATTGAAATACTGCTTCGTCAGCTTATAATAATTACCACTTGAAATACTGCTATACTCTGACAGGCTTGAATACAGTCCGTTCATCCAGCTCGATGAACCGCTGCCTCCAAACAGAGTCGATATAAAGCTATTACTCATATAAAGCTCCTTTCTGGCCATCCTTTGCCAAAACAAATCTTTCTATTAATTATTATATCGGTTTTCTATCTGCCAGTCAATAGGGGCTATTCCGTTTTCCTTCAGGTATTCATTACACTGTGAAAAATGCTTACATCCGAAAAATCCACGGTATGCCGAAAGCGGGCTCGGGTGCGGCGCCTTCAGCACCAGATGCTTCGGATTCTTCACCAGAGGTGCCTTCTGCTGTGCATGAGAACCCCATAGCATAAATACCATCGGCCTGTCCTCTGCCTCTACTGCATCGAATACAGCATCCGTAAACTGCTCCCAACCAATATTCTGATGACTGTATGCCTTGTGGGCGCGTACCGTCAGGACATTATTCAGAAGAAGCACTCCCTGCTCTGCCCATTTTTCCAGACATCCATTGTCAGGAATGTAGCATCCGAGATCGTCATGAAGCTCCTTATAGATATTCTGCAGTGATGGAGGTATTGTCACATCCGGTCCGACTGAAAAGGCCAGGCCATTTGCCTGTCCCGGCTCATGATACGGATCCTGCCCAATGATAACCACCTTCACATCATGGAGAGGTGTCAGATGCAGCGCATTGAAAATCTTATCAGAAGGCGGATATACCACATAATTATGATATTCCTCCTTCATCGTCTCGTATAGCTTCCTGTAATAAGGCTTCCTGAACTCATTCTCCAGTGGAACAAGCCAGTCACCGTCTATTGCTGCCATTATATTCTCACCGGAATCCCTTTGTCGCGAAGATATCTCTTCAGATCCATTATATCAAGCTCATGATAATGGAACAGTGATGCTGCAAGAGCTGCTGAGGCGTGGCCCGTTTCAAATGCAGCATAGAAATCCTCCTTCCTTCCTGCACCGCCGGAAGCGATTACAGGGATAGGAACAGCATCTGCTATCCTTCTCGTAAGAGGAATATCGTATCCTGCCTTTGTGCCATCACAGTCCATGCTCGTAAGAAGTATCTCACCTGCGCCCAACTCGTAAGCCCTTCTGGCCCATTTCACTGCATCAAGTCCTGTATCCTCACGTCCGCCATACTTGAATGCATGCCAGGTACCGTCCATCATTTCCTTTGCATCTATCGCTACAACGACACACTGATTCCCGAACTTCTCTGCTGCTTCACTTATAAGAGACGGATTCTCTATTGCTGATGAATTGATTGAAATCTTATCTGCACCTGCACGGAGGATCTCACGGAAATCATCGACAGTCCTGATGCCTCCGCCCACGGTAAACGGGATAAATACCTGAGAAGCCACTTTCTCAACCATATCAACGACTGTATCCCTGTGATCGCTTGAGGCTGTAATATCAAGAAATACCAGCTCATCAGCACCGGCCTCGTCATAGGCCTTTGCTGCTTCTACCGGATCACCTGCATCTGTCAGATGAACGAAATTAATACCCTTTACTACCCTGCCATCCTTGACATCCAGACAGGGTATGATTCTCTTTGTAAGCATTATATCTCCAGGAAATTCTTAAGTATCATCAGTCCTATCCTCCCGCTCTTCTCCGGGTGGAACTGACACGCAAATACATTGCCGCATTCAACAGATGCATCGAAATCTACTCCATAGCTGCATCTTGCTGTGACTATAGACGGATCATCTGCCTTCAGATAATATGAATGTACGAAATATACATACGAGCCCTCGGGAATATCCTTAAACAGTCTGCCCTGCTTCGGGAATGAGATCTGATTCCAGCCCATATGAGGAACCTTCAGATTCTCTGACTCGTTAAACCTTACTATATGTCCCTTCAGCAGCCCGAGTCCGTCCACACCAGGGCTTTCTTCACTGTCCTCAAATAACAGCTGGAGCCCCAGACAGATTCCGAGAAAAGGTATGCCCTTCTCCTGCACCTGGCGTATCACTGTTATCAGCTGCCGCTCATGGAGATGATCCATGCAGTCCCCGAAGGCTCCTACTCCAGGCAGGATCACATGGTCTGCCGAAAGTATCTCCTCAGGGTCTGATGTCACCCTCGCATCTCTTCCGAGCGCTACGCAGGCCTTCTCTACACTCCTGATATTCCCTGCATCATAATCTATAATCGCAATCATGCAGATACACTAAGACCTTTCTCTGCAAGCACCTGATCAATACGCTTTGTATATCCTGATCTGCTCTTTTCTGAAGCGATAGAAGCCGCATCATTTTCTGACAGTCCGAACTGATCATGAAGCGCATCTATGATCCTCGTGCCATAATCGTTGTAATACTTCTTTATGTCAAGCTTATCCGTCTTGTTCCTGTTCTGATCGTACTCAGTATAGCCTCTGATCAGAGCATCGAGTGCGTAGTCGTATGCTCCACGTTCCATGGCCTTCTCGTATGAGTTGTACTTCAGTGTGATAGAGGCTGCATATCTGGACGATTTAAGTCTGGCCTTCTCATCGTCATCAGGCTTGTCAATCGAAGCATAATACATATACGAATCCAGATAATCCTGCTGTGTGTACTCCTCCTCCGCTGTCTGCTTCTGCTGGTTCTTCGGAAGCAGCGTGACACCAATGTATGCGAGTGCAAAAATAGAAATTGCAAGGAAAAAGAAGATTCTTATCACCTTACCCGGTATCACCGGTGAATTGTCTACAGGCTTTGGCTTCTTCTGCTTTGGCGGCTTGGGAGCCTTTTTATTCTTCTCCTTTGCAGGCTTTTCCTTTTTCTTCTTTTCCGGCCTGGCCTTGGCTTGCTCATCAGAGAAATTAGCCATTATCTCGGCGTTTTCATCTGCGAGCTCCTCAGGAGAATCAGAATGATCATTGAGAAGATCATCGGTACTCAGCTTGTCATCATCTTTTTTTGAAAAAATACCACTGATCTTTGCTATAAGACCTGACAGAAAGCCACCCTTGCCTGACTCTTCAGGTGTGGCATCAGCTGACTCCTCTTCAGGCTTTGCTTCCCCGGCCTTATCAACTACGCCATCAGCGCTTTCCTCAAAGGAATCCCTGCTCTCAGGAAGCTCTGTGTCATTTTCGTCAGCATCCAGCAGATCCCCGATATCAGAGAGATCATCATCTCCGGATAGCATATCTGAGAGATCACTTCCATCTCCTGATTCATCCATCAGGTTTACGTCCTTTGCTGATGTATCAGACATATCGACATTATCGAGATCGATATTATCAAGGATAGGCTTTTCTTCATCACTGTCTACGACGCTCTTCTTATCCGAGCCTGTGTCCCTGCTGTCGCCGTTCTTATGAAGGATACTCTCTCCGGCCTTTTCCTTGGCATTTGAAACTATAGAAGAAATGTCGTCCATAAGGTCATCCTTCGGACTATCATTCTTCTTCTGTTCAGGCTTTCCTATCTTTGAAAAGTAAGGGCTGACATCCTCGCCATCGGGCAGAGCATCCCCCTCATCTGTAGATGTGTCGGTATGTGAATCTATATTATCAATATCAGGATCAGAGCCAGGATCATCATCGAGCATGCTTTCAAATTCAGAAAGGAAATCATCCTCTGAAAGCGCCTTCTTCAGATTGCTTCTGCTGCTTTTCCTCGGAGAGACATCAGACAGGCCGCTCTTTTCCATGAAGCTGTCATCAGGACCTATCTCCGCTCTCTCTTTTGCTTTTCTTTCTGCCTCCTCGGAATCCTTTCTGTATGTCTCGTCCACATCTTCTCTTGCTTTCGAGATGGAATCAAGAAGGTTCTCTAAGTACTCTTCTTCCTTTGGCACGGTTCATACCTCAGAACTTATCTGCCTTGCGGGCATCCTCGTACTTGTCAACAAGACTGTCAATAGCATCAACAAGTTTTCCGATCTCAGGCTTGGTAAGCTGTGCATCCGCACCAACACTTTCACCCTTTCTCCTGATATCAGCATTTATAAGTGATGAAAAAATGATGACAGGAATATGCTTCATCTGATCATCATCCTTGACCAGCTTGCAGAGCCTGTGGCCATCCATCTTTGGCATCTCGATATCTGTAACGATGCAGTGAACGTCATCGAAGATCGTTCCATTATTCTTCATCTCACAGAGCTTGTCCCAGGCCTCCTGGCCGTTATTATTAACATTCAGATTAGTATATCCTGACTTCTTCAGGCACTCTACTATAAGCTTCGACAGAAGCGGTGAATCCTCAGCTATCATGATAGGAGAATGTGATCTGTCTCTATCCTCAGGCTCTCTGTCATCGATATCCGATACGGTAAGAGCTGTATCAGGATTGATCTTCGATACGATCTTCTCGAAGTCAAGAATGACTACAAGATGATCCTCAAGCTTTATCACACCGGTTGCAACACCTGAAGCCTCTGAAGAAATGGTAGAGTCAGGTGTATTGATATCCTCCCATGAAACCCTGTGAATACCAAGAACCTGATCCACATGGAATGCGGTATTCAGATTATTGAAATTAGTAATGAAGAAAAGTCCTTCTATATCAGGATCATCCGGATATCCGAGGCATTTCCTGAGACTAATAACCGAAATGATCGTATCCCTCGGCATGAAGATTCCCTCAACGAATGGATGTGAATTAGGCACCGGCGTAACATGCTGATAATTGAGAATTTCTATAATCTTCGCTACGTTGATGCCGTAGTAATTGTCTGCCACCTTGAACTCGAGGATTTCAAGTTCGTTTGTTCCTGATTCAAGTAAGATATTTGTGTCCATTAAGTCTAACCTCCCTGCCGCTTAATCCTTCTCAGACCTCTGTGTATCTATTGATACAGTCTCATCGCCTTTCTTTACTGAGAACTGTATCTTATCTGTGTCTTTAACTGTTCCCTTCGGGAACTGGAACAGAAGAAGCATATTCCTTCTCTTCCCTGCCTTGAATGTGCCCTGATAGGTGGTCAGGTCATTCATCAGCAGCGTCATATCCGAATTGACCGACTGATCACCGTAGGTCGCGGTAAACGTGATATTCTGCGAAGGCATATCTATATCAATGCTCTTGTCCGTCGTATTCTCTGCCTTGAGTCTGACTACAAGTAATTCATTGCCCTGGTCAGCTGTCAGATCATACGCCTCACCCTGCTGGTACCCACTTGCAGTCCTTGCATCACGATAGAGGAACCTCATGCCGCCGATACCTATAGCCTCTGAAAACGTCTGTGTCTCCTGAGACTTCTGTTCCGTAGATGATTCCGAAGTATTATCAGCAGATGAAGATGATGAAGCTGATGTCTCTTCTGTCTTCTCCTCTGAAGACGACTCTTCTGACTTCTCTTCCTCTGATGCCGTCTGCTTCGGAATATTTACCAGACCGGTATCATTATTCATATTGTGCTTTGATACCACCTGGGTACAGTAAGCGACAAACCTGCTCTCATCATCATCAGAAAGCTTCGTCAGCTGTATTCCGCAGCCTGTAGTGGAAACTACTGTTGCAAGAAGTACCCCAAGCGCTAAAAGTCTCTTACGCATTAGAAAATAACGCCTTTCAGAAAATTAACGTTCTTCTTTTATATACTATCATTATTGTACATAAATTTCAAACTTTTTTTATCACTTATCCAGGTCAAAATAAAACTCTACACCATTCTCGTGATTGATTACCCCACATTCCTTGTGAAGGTCATCCATAATGGCTTTTACGACAGAAAGTCCGATTCCGCTGCCACCATATTCTCTGGTTCTCGCCTTATCCACCTTATAGAACTTCTCCCACAGATGAGGAACAGACTCCTCTGGTATAGGATTCCCTGAGTTGAAGACACTGATCCGGTAATCCTTCTCTTGCTCTGTCACCTTTACCTCTATCTTCTTTTCCTTCTCACAGTAATGGATCGCATTAGAAAAATAATTGGTAATGACCTGCTCTGTAAAGAAAGGATCAGACCACACAAATGCCGGACCATTATGGATAAAGGATACGGTAATGCCGGCCTTATCTGTCATAATGCTGTTCGACCTGATGACACCATAGATCACCTCTGTCACATCGAATCTCTCGAGATTCATGATCTGCTCACCGTATTCAAGATGACTCAGATCAAGAAGTTCCTTTACAATACGGTTCATCTTATTTGCTTCGTCTATGATCACATCGCAGTAGAATTTGCGGTCCTCAGCATTATCATCGGCCACAGCATCTGACAGGCCTTCAGCATATCCCATGATAAGCGCCAGCGGGGTCTTGAGCTCATGTGAAACGCTGGACGAGAACTCACGGCGCATTTTCTCATTTTCTTCCCTTGCCTTCAGATCCTGCATCAGGTCACTATTGGCCTGCTTCAGCTGAAGAATGGTCTCCTCGAGTGTCCTTGAAAGCTCATTCATGCACTCGCCGAGCTCATCTATTTCGTTCGGCTTCTTTCCCGCTTCATACTTCGCGTTGAAGTCAAGAGATGCCATCTGCTTTGCAATCCTTGTGAGCTTTCTCACCGGATCTGTGATATGCTTACTGAAAAAGAGTGATGCCACAATGGCAAGTGCTATTGAAATGATTCCTGCTATAAGCAGTACCCTGCTGGTAAAATTGGCTGAGGCGTGCAGAGAGCCAAGGCCTGATCTGATTATGATCAGATTGCTGTCAGGAAGTGTCCCCCAGAGGACCAGGAATTCCGATTCTATCTCTGGATTTCTAAGACGGATAATGGAATAATCCGTACCGGTCCTTACTATCTCTCTGTTGTCTTTGTCCCGCGAGAGCATTGCGCTGTACAGCTGTGCCATCATGAGACGGTTCGACCCCTGTGATGACATCATAACAGATCCTGACGGTGTGACTATCAGGACCTGCAGATTATTATTAGAGCACAGTGCCTCGAAGTAATCCCTGTACTTATCGTCATAAAGTACATCATTCTTCGCCTTCTCTGATAAGATATCGAAGGCATCCTCAAGAATTCCCTCGCGCCTTAATACCGAGAATCTGAGCATGAACACAGAATTCAGTATAAAGCTTAGGAAGATTGCCCCAAATGCTACAAGCACCATATAGGTGCATATCTGTGTGCTAAGAGAATATTTTCTTTTGCTTTTTATTTTTTCGCGTATTTGTGACATTTATGCTTTTTACATAATTTCTGAGCCGTAGGATCAGTCGGATCCCAGGTATGCCATGAAGGGATCTTCTTAATGGACGGCTTACTGAATGGTTCGTATCCATTCTTCGTATATATGACTACTGTGGTACCCACCTTGCAGTTGTCATAGATCCACTTCGCCGATGAAGCCTGTACACGGATACATCCATGAGAGCAGGTGGTTCCAAGCTTATTATAAGCACTTACTGACATAGTGGAATTGCTGTTCCTCTTACTTGAGAAAATTGTATGGAAATATATTCCGTTCTTTGTCACCTTGGTACACCACTGGCCCCAGCATGGTCCTATAAGCTCATGCCATCTGTACTTAAGGAGAGTCTTGTGCGTACCGACAGGTGTAACAGCACCAGTTGAGCAGATAAATGACTTCACCGGAATCAGATTCTTGCCTGAAACCGCGTATGCAGTCACATAATCCCTGCTCTTATTAACATACAGCACATATTTATCAGGCTTGATCTTTACGTATTTAGTGGGATCAGTAACCACTTTTCCATCACCGTACTTATACAGGATTATAGTCTTGCCATACAGGATTGATTTCTTATCCTTTACCTTTTTCTTCTCCTGATGAATCGTGACCTTTACCGTCACTGTCTTAGAATATGCACCGTAGTGAGTATTGCCGTCTTCATCTACATAATAGGCTCTTGCCCTGTAGCTATATTTATTTCCATAGGATACTTTCGTATCCTCGTAGGTAGCCTTTGACTTCCTGATCTGTGTCTTAAGGACCCAGTCACTATCACTATTCTTCTTATATACCTGGAAACCGGTAATCTTTCCCTTTCCTGATGAGGTGAGCTTCAGCCTGACACTCGTCTTTCCAGGGATTACAGACTTTATGCTTGTCTTTTTTACTGTGATAGCTGCCGGTGTAACGGCTATGGCACCACCGGACGTTGCTTCTGCTGAGGTTGTTTCACCTTCTGCTGTCTTGGCATTTGTTTCTGCTGTTCTGGCATATGCACTTATATTTACACTGGTAAATAATACCGCTGCAAGAAGTGCTGCCGCCGTGATTTTCTTAATTAAATTCTTCATGATTCATTCCTCTGCTTCAAATTTGTATCCCATGCCCCAGATAGTATGGATATATTTACCACAGTCTCCAAGCTTGCTGCGAAGCTTCTTGACGTGAGTATCTATGGTTCTTGCATCTCCGAAATAGTCATAATCCCAGACGCTGTTCAGGATCTTCTCTCTGGATAGAGCGATTCCCTTATTGCGCATGAAATATGCCAGGAGCTCGAATTCCTTGACAGAAAGTGTGACGTCCCTGCCATTTGCCGTGACTGTATGTGCATTTTCATCAAGTATTATTTCTCCGACCTGAAGCGGCTTTGCGCCGGTATCCTTGCTCTTGTCACCGGTATCACGATTGATAAGTGCCTTGACCCTGGCCACAAGCACCTTTGGAGAAAATGGTTTGCTGACAAATTCATCTGCTCCGGCAGTAAAGCCCTCGAGCGCATCTTCTTCTTCAGACTTTGCAGTAAGAACTATCACCGGTACATGTGATTTTTCACGGATCTTTTTAAGGACTCCGTATCCATCAAGCTTCGGCATCATCACATCAAGGATCACCAGAGATACATCCGGATTCAGATCAAACTGAGCCAGAGCCTCCATTCCGTCTGCCGCCTCCAGTACATCAAATCCGTCTCTTCTGAGATAATCCTTGATGAGCTTTCTCATCCTGGATTCATCATCAGCTATCAGTATCTTATTCGCTGCCATCTGCATTACCCTCCTCGGTACTATCTGATCTGTTTTCTTTTTCCAATAGCTTTTCCTCTCTTTCTCTTACCTGTTCCTCACGTCTGGTCAGGCTCTCGTCCCACTCTGAATAATGATTTTCGAGCTTCTCCTTATAATCAAGAATATTCGGGCTGTCCTGAGTAGCTGTGAGTATGAACATGAATACTGCACATGCTGCGAGTGCTATCGTGACAATGATAAGTGTAAAAAACCTTCTTTTCCACAGTGGTTCCTCGAGCTCGGTCTGTCTTCTTCTGACCTCTGACGGATCATATACCGGGATCGGTGGGATCTCTGCATTATCTACAGTATCATCATCTATAAGCCTGCGCTGTACATCCTTCAGAAAAGTATATCCCTCAGCTGTATCAAAGACCTCTTTATCGATAAGTCCCTTATACGCTCCAAGCAGGTGTGCGCCATCCATTTTTGATAATTCGTCTCTGAGATAGACTACCGCATTCAGTTCCTTTTTTGCCTTTTCTGCTAATACTTCATTTGAAAAAATGAATCCGGCTGCCGTCAGCTTTTCATCATCCACTTCTGACATACTTACTTCTCCTTCTGATGGCACTATCACTTATCATAACAATTTTCAGTTACTTTTACAAGTACAAAAAAAGGGATAAGTCCTCGTCCGCATTTGTGAAACGAGAACTCATCCCATTATATAAGAGCTTATAACTATAATCCTTAAACTCAGAACTATAAACCTATTAAAGCGGATAAGCCTTATTCTTCGTATCTGCCTTTGCAGGATCAACCTTTGTCTGCTGTGCCTCACGGTACTTGAAGAAATCAGTAGCTACCTGTGGGAACAGAGCATATGTAAGGACATCCTCATCCTGCTGCTTGTACTGTGCCATCTCTTTCTCAATGTCAGCAAGCTGTGGCTTGATAAGGTCTGCAGGTCTGCAGGTAATGGCATCCTTTGCCCCATCTCCAAGGCACTTCTTTACAACTTCTGGATTAAACGGTTCTTCTGTCTTACCGTACTTTCCAAGAAGGAGATCCTTGGACTGCTGTGTCACAACCTTGTATCTCTCACCCATGAGTACGTTGAATACAGCCTGTGTACCAACTATCTGTGATGAAGGTGTAACAAGAGGTGGATTTCCGAAATCCTTACGAACTCTAGGTACTTCCTCGAGTACTTCCTGGAGCTTGTCTTCCTTATGCTGGTCTTTGAGCTGACCGATCAGGTTTGAAAGCATTCCGCCTGGAACCTGATACAGAAGAGTCTTGATATTGACACCAAGAACCTTTGTGCTCATGCGGCCATTGTCAAGGTACTTCTGTCTGATCGGAGCGAAGTAATCAGAGATCTGTGACAGAAGATTCATATCAAGGCCTGTGTCATAATCAGTATCCTTGAATGCCTCTACCATAACCTCTGTTGCTGGCTGTGATGTGCCAAGAGCGAATGGTGAAATTGCTGTATCAATGATATCTACACCAGCCTCAACTGCCTTCATGCATGTCATTGAAGCAACACCTGAAGTATAATGGTTATGAAGCTCGATTGGGATATTAACAGCCTGCTTAAGAGCTGGAATCAGCTCTGCTGCCTGCTTCGGTACAAGAAGTCCTGACATATCCTTGATGCAGATTGAATCAGCTCCGAGTGACTCAGCTTCCTTGGCCTTCTTTACCCAGTACTCTGTGGTATAAGGATCACCAAGTGTGAATGAAAGGGCGATCTGAGCATGTCCGCCTTCCTTCTTGGCCGCCTTGACAGCTGTCTCAAGGTTTCTCATATCATTTAAGCAGTCGAATATACGGATGATATCAATTCCGTTTGCGATAGACTTCTGAACGAAATACTCTACCACATCATCTGCATATGGCTTGTATCCGAGGATATTCTGTCCACGGAAAAGCATCTGCAGCTTTGTATTCTTGAATCCGGCTCTGAGCTTACGAAGACGCTCCCACGGATCCTCATGAAGGAAACGCAGGCAGGCATCGAATGTAGCTCCACCCCAGCACTCTACTGCGTTGTATCCGACCTTGTCCATTACAGGAACGATCGGAAGCATTTCCTCAGTTGTCATTCTAGTAGCGATAAGAGACTGATGTGCATCACGAAGCACAGTCTCTGTTATCTTTAATGGTTTCTTAGCCATAGTTTACATTTCCTCCTTATACACCGAAGATAGCCATGAATACACCGGCTGCTACTGCTGTTCCGATAACACCTGCTACGTTAGGTCCCATAGCATGCATCAGAAGGAAGTTCGTAGGGTCTGCCTCTGCACCAACCTTCTGTGAAACTCGAGCCGCCATAGGCACCGCGGAAACG
>Ga0256871_1000294_pt1 | contig 19259 bp, 13 predicted proteins | sample RumenRJG_07RNA_FD_185439 | JGI IMG/M metagenome (GOLD analysis project Ga0256871, IMG submission 185439) | Metatranscriptome of bovine rumen microbial communities from Lethbridge, Alberta, Canada - Rumen RJG_07 (Metagenome Metatranscriptome) | ecosystem: Host-associated > Mammals > Digestive...
GAGAAACACTCGGGATGTTAGTCCAGAAATTAATAAAAATAACAAAATATTAAAGAACAATGACTATCAAAGCATTACACGGAGGTAAACTCCTTTGCCTTATGGCAACAGTAGCAGGTGCTATGACACTTGGATCATGTAAGGATGACGATGACGATCCAGAACCAGAACCAGCTCCAGTGGTTCCAGTAGACACAACACCAAAGAAGGTTGTCTATCCAGATCAGTTCTCTTTTAGACTTAACAATTCTACACCAGATTCTCTAAGAGACACAATCAAGGCAAACACATTGCTTGCTGACGGAATCAACTCAGACAGCATCAGCATTGACGTGATTCTTCGCAACAAGACAAATGTTGATCCATCATCAGTGTCATTCACAGTTGACAACAAATTCCTTGGAAAGGTTAATGTTTCTGACAAGGCATCAATCACTGATTCTATTTTCAGCGTGACTTTCCCTGCTATCGAAGGCTCTTACTCTTTGTCTATCAATGGCAAGAAAAGAAATTTTATTGTAGAAGGAACTGGAAAAGAACTGTCAAAATCAGGAAGAACACTTTCTAATACAATTGCATTGAGTTACAATGAAAAAGTCACATCTAATTTAGGTATTAAATTTGTTCCTTACAATGCAGCTGAAGATGCTGGAGCTCGTTTTACCGCAGATGGTAAATTCATTACTATTACAGAAGACGAATACAATTCATTTATTAAAGCTACTTCTTTAAGTACTATCACTGATTTCATTGAGGATGCAACTCCAGTAGAAGGTAAGTTGATGTTAAAGAATGTAAAGTACTTTATCTATTCTGTAAATGATTTAAATTATGTAATAAACATAACTAAGTTTGCAGGCTCTGATGTTGACACATCTGATCTTACAATGACTGTAACATTCTAAATTTTTGAATCAATCCATAAGCCCGGCAATTTATCGGGCTTTTTTTGTTTATTGGATAGTCACACTACCCGACTAATCTTTACGAATAGCAATTCACACAAAAAAAAAGGAATTTAGTCGCATCTTTTTAGATTTTTTAACAAAAAAGTAACAGGCAATGGTTGTGCGAACAAGAATAACTTGTAATTTTGCACAATCAAAAATAATTAAAGAAAAAAAACATGAGGTTAAAAAAGTTTTTATCGCCTTGTGCGATAGGTATTGTAGCAGTCCTATTTACGTGTTCTTGTAAAGATGAGGAGGAGACAGGCAAAAACAGAGAGGAAAATTTGGACAAATTTGTAGCTTCACTACAAATTCCACAACAACCGGAAATTCCTTCCGTCAACACGGATTCTTTTTTCACAGAAAAATCAGCAAGCGAGATTTGTACCTACAGAGAGTACAACATGGGAACCGCCTTTGAAGAAAGTTTTGTCCTCGACCCAACAGTGGACGTGATTTATCCTGGAGCTCTTATCAATGGAGCATCAATCAACACAGGAGACTATGCTCCTGTCAACATTGCCAGAGGTCCAATCACCATTTATACACATTTTATGAATAAGGATGGCGAATTGACCAAAACAATTGATAATCCCAATGGTGCCACTATCTCTCAAGCCATCAAAGAACTTCTTTATGATGACAATATCAATGGAGCAACAGAAGCTCGTGTGAATTTTGAAGTTAAGGAGATTGTAGACAAAGATCAATTAGCATTACAGCTAGGAGTTTCCTTAAATGCAAAAAAGGTAAATTTCACTGAAAAATTTGACTTCAACAAAGAAAGCAACACTCGAAATTTCTTGATCCGTTACATTCAACCGATGTATGACATTTCTGTTGTATCACCAACAAGACCAAGCGATCTATTTGCCAAAAATGTCACGAAAGAGGATCTTGAGACTGCTATAGCAGGACGATCTATGCCATGCTATGTAGGAAATGTCACATACGGTAGAGCTGTCTATGCCATTATGCAAACCGAAAATAAAAGTTCAAAAATAGAGAATGAACTTGAAGCATCTTTTAACGCTTTAATAAAAGGAGAATCTAGTTCAACCCTTGATGTTTACAAAGACAACTCGACTTATTCGTTTTCTGGCACAATAATCGGAGGAAATGCCAACAAAGCTGCCAACGGAATAAAGAGTATAGAAGACATCATGGATTTTATCACATCCGAAGGAAATTTCAGTAAGGATAATCCTGCAGGTATGCTATCATATAAATTGAATAAGATTTCTGATAATTCCACATACGCAATAAAGAAAGCTGCTAATTATACGATCAAAAATTGTGAGTCGTTTAATGGCAATATTAGACTTGAATCTATAGAATGTCGATCAGGTGAACATGGAGCAGATGACGGTTTGAATCCGTATGGTGATGTAAAAATACATCTTGATGGTGCTTCTTACACGATTTTCACAATGCTTCGTTCCGCAGAATCATATTTTGAGAACGGTAAGACATATTCTGTTGAAGGTAAAGGAAACAATGCGAATATCGGTGGTTATAGTTGCTCAACAAGCGATGGTCCAAACCTAAATATGGATAACATAGGTAAAATACATATTGGCATTAATTTCACAGATAGGGATGCAGGAAGTAGTGCAGATGATCCATACTTTACCTACCCTGGCACAAAGTCTGGTGAGGAAAGCAATAAATTAGTTGGTAATAGCAAATCAAACATGTCAATCACCAACAACACAATACAGAATGCGATATTCATGTTGGAGAATGGAAAATCACATGAGGAAAAATTTTTCATTGATGTTTACAGAGTGTATGACAAAGGTAAAAGTAAGACAAAACAATTCTATGATAGTCCAGAGACTTTAAGATTACATTTTGTAATTACTTTAGACTAATCAATTTTCAAAGTAGGGCGGACTTTATGTCCGCCATTTCAATGATTATTAATTTTACAAAACAAAAAAATGGCAAAAAAGTTATTGCTTTGTGCATCAGTTTTATGTACAATAGTGTTTAGTTCTTGCAAGGACGATGAAGAAGAAATACAAAAAATCAAAGAGGTTCGCTATGGAGAGTTCGTGATGGACAATGAGTATGGACCAAGGATGCTATTGAATCTTAAAGAAATGAAGATTGTTCCTCTTGATAAAATCGAAGATGAAGATTCACTTGAAAAAGTTGCGTCGGAATCTGACTTTGACATCGCTTTCGCTTATTTTGATCCAGAAAGCATCTTTGAGGATGAAGAGGATGAATACAATTTTTCAAAAGGTTTTCCTTATAAATCGTCATTTGATTATGAGAATCATCCACAGTCAGAATGGCCAAGATATTATTTTGCTGGAGCCACATCTGTTGATTTGATGCGTGGAAATGGAATTAAATTCAAAAAACGTGTGACCACATTCTATACTTTGTCAGAAGAATTCACAGTGGCAAAGTTTGATTCATTAAAAACAGTCACTAGCCTATTGAAAATATTTGAATCTGCAAAACAAGTAAAAAACTTGATGGACAAATCCTCAGATATTTATTTTTCTGATAGTACAGGATGGAAAGAAGGAACACTTATTGGCTTGAAAACACATGAAGGAAAATGTGGAATTATAAAAATTTTAAGTCTCCCTTACAAATATGAAAGATACAATATCGGTCAGATTGAGATTGCAGTCAAGTTTGAGGGAGAATAATCTATTCATCAATTGAATCTGTAAGGGCAGACCTCGTGTCTGCCCTTTTTTATTCCTTCCACTCCTCAAAGTAAGAATCGTCATCAAACGCTGCTAGAATTATACGTGTGACGGCTATCTTATCATTAACCTCACTTATCATAACCTGCCTTGTAAAATCTATTTCTATTTCATTTGAAAAATAAAATAGTATAAATTTCTGGTTGTTAGTTGAAAAAAAGGCTTGATTTATTTCAAAACCGCACGCACAGGGATTCCTTTTGTACGGTCGACATTGTAGGAAGCAGCGTGATTTCCTTTAAGAAATTCCAAGTAGTAGGCGGATATACAGGACACTTTGTTTAGTGATGAAGACCAGTAGACTCCACCAAAACTAGCATTTATAAGTTCTGAACCCTTACGAAAGCCAGCAGCTGGAAGAAAATAGAATTTCCATTCTTGGCTGTGAATTTTGCTCCGTATACTCCGTTTTGTTCTGTCAAACAGCGTTCACAGTATTTTTCAAGTTCAGATAGTTCCTCAAATGTGGAAATACGCCACTCTGTCCCCCAATTGACGGTGGCAGCGTCATCCTCTGGAAGAAGAGTAAAAAGGCTGTCGACTATTCCGTCGCCTTCATTCATACAATATTTTATATAGAAATACATATTCCACCCCAATGGATCTGACTTTTCTGTTTCCTGCTTCAGTTGATTTTTTTTATTAAAAGTGATGTATTTTCAGTTTGCTCGGAAGAAAAGATTTGATGGTAGAAAGCATATAAAAAGAGACGCGATTTTCCGCGTCTCCTCATATATCTCAAATAAATTAACTTTATTATTTGATTGTCAGATCTGTTGAATCTTTTTTAGAATTCATACTCTTCAAATATACGGCAACAGTCATGATAGTCACCACAGCTCCTGCTGTATATGAGATTGTTTTGTCGAGATGCAGACACTCTGGAGCGATGAAGATGTATGTCGAGCAAACCATTGTCATGAAGATTGCTGGCACGAATGTCACCCACCAATAGTTTCCTCTCTTTCTCAAGAAGACAGTGATTGCCCACAATGTGAATACCGACAATGCCTGATTACACCAAGCGAAATATCTCCAGATCAGATTGAATCCCTCTTTGTCGCTTACACTGTAGATCAACACAATCAATGTCACAGCAAAGATAGGCAAACTGATTGCCAATCTGCTTTTGATTGTCTTCTGCTCTTTATTCAAGAAATCCGCAACAATCAGACGGGCACTTCTCAACGCTGTATCTCCACTTGTGATAGGGGCGAAAACGACTCCCAATAGAGCCAATACACTTCCTACCTCTCCTAGCCAATTCTTTGTGATATTATCTACGATTAGAGCGGCATTGTTTTCTTCCATACCATGCTCGTTGAAGAAATAGTTGGCTGCGGCTGCCCAAATTAGAGCCACAATACCCTCTGTGATCATCGCACCGTAGAAGATTGGTCTACCATGCTTCTCATTTGTCATACAACGTGCCATAAGCGGACTCTGTGTGGCATGGAATCCACTGATCGCTCCACACGCGATACTTACAAACATCATTGGGAACAGTGGCATATTCTCTTCTCCTGCTGGATGTGTGTTCTGCAATCCATCCCAAATCTCTGGCAATGCGGGACTTGTCTTGACCAACATCACCAACACTCCTACTGCCATAAAGATCAATGCAATAGCAAACAATGGATATACTTTTCCAATTACCTTGTCGATAGGTAGCAATGTGGCTAGGATATAGTATACAAAAATCACTCCAAACCAAACTGTTGGGTCAAAAGATGTCAATTTTGCCAGAATAGCTGATGGTCCGCTCACAAACACAGCTCCTACAAGAACCATCAAGATCACTGTGAAGATGCGCATCACCGTCTTTGCCTTCATACCTAGATGACGACCGATGATGTCTGGAAGACTCTCACCTCCTTCTCTAAGACTCATCATTCCTGCCAGATAATCGTGTACGGCTCCTGCAAAAATACATCCGAACACAATCCACAAGTAAGATGCAGCGCCGAATTTAGCACCCATGATGGCGCCGAAAATTGGTCCAAGGCCTGCAATGTTCAAAAACTGAATCATGAAGATTCGCCATGTTGGCAATGGCATGAAATCCACTCCGTCTTGCTTGGCAATGGCAGGAGTCACTCTGTTGGGATCTGGGCCAAACACTTTCTCTACAAATTTTCCATAAACGAGATAGCCCAAAACAAGTGCGACAAACGCAATGTAAAAAGAATTCATCTTTTTCTAAAATTATAAGTAGAGACGCAGCACACTACGTCTCTACATTATTAACTATTAATTATTAATTCTAATTAAATATAGTCTTCGCCAAATGATTCTTTGGTTTCACTCACATAGTCGCGGATATGCTGCTCCTCCGACTTTCTGCAAATAAGCAGGACATTATCGTCGTCGACAACGATCATATCATCAAGACCTTCCACGATCGCGATCTTATTCTCCGCAAGGCTGATCACATTTCCTTTGGAATTATGATATTTTACCCTACCCTTCAAAGTCGCATTTTTATTCTCGTCTTTTGCATCAGACAAATCATAAAGACTTCCCCAAGTGCCTAGGTCAGACCATCCAAAATCTGCCGCAATCACATTCACATTCTGTGCTTTCTCCATGATCGCATAGTCGATCGAAAGGTTCTTGCTTGTCTGATATATAGAATCGATATATTCCTGCTCTTTTGGAGTGTTGTATGAGCTGCTGCCAGCCTTAAACTTGTTCCAGATTTCTGGCTCGTGCTGTTCGAATGCATTTGAGATTGCATTCACATTCCATAGGAACATACCTGAATTCCACAAGAATTCGTCACTTTCGAAGAAGATCTTAGCCAACTCAAGATTTGGTTTCTCAGTGAATGTCTTTACCTTGAAAATGGAATCTACAGAAGATCCGTTCTCTATCTGAATATATCCATATCCAGTCTCCGGACGAGATGGCTTGATTCCAAGCGTCATAAGCACATTGTTGTTGGCTGTGAAATTCAAACCTTTCTCGATTGTGTTGAGAAATTCCTGCTCTTTCAAAACCAAATGGTCTGACGGTGCAATCACCACATTCGCATTTGGATTCAACGACGCAATCTTGTTCATAGCATAAGCAATACAAGGTGCAGTGTTGCGACGTGCTGGTTCCAAAAGCAACTGGTTTTCTGTAAGCATTGGCAACTGCTCAAGAATCAAATCCTTATATTGTTTGTTAGACGCGATAAAGATATTCTCAGTCGGTATAATCTTTGAAAAACGATCAAATGTCTGCTGCAAAAGAGTACGACCTGTGCCAAAGAAATCCAAAAACTGTTTTGGACGGTTTGAACGTGAGCATGGCCAGAAACGTGTGCCTGCTCCACCAGCCATAATAACTAAAAATCTATTCTTATCCATTTTTAATTAGTCTCTGCTTCTTCCTAAAATTTTCAAGATATATAGGAACAGGTTGATGAAGTCCAAATATAGTTCCAAAGCACCATACACAACCCATCTCTGCTGATCTTCTTCTGCCAAATAGTGGAATCCACCATTCTTCAATTTCTGTGTGTCATACGCAGTCAAAATCACAAACACACCTACCATTGCGTAGTTTATAATCCAATCAAGTGTAGAACTTGCCATGAAGATATTCACAATTGTGGCGATAATTCCTCCGATCAACACAAAGAATGCGATTCTTCCGATTGTAGAAAGATCCTTCTTAATCTTGTAGCCAATGAACGAACATGCTCCAAATGTACCAGCAGTAATGAAAAATGCCGTCTCAATCAATCCTAATTCATATACTAAGAAGATTGCAGACAGTGTCAGTCCGTTTACAATTGAATAAATTACAAACAAGATATTCAATGTTCTTGCCTCAAACTTTTGTATTCCTGCGCTGATCGCGATGACAAGACCAAGCTCCACTAACGCCCAAATCCAAAATGAACCAAGGAAAATGTTTCGCAATGTCTCTGAATGTGCAACAACCCATGCTGAAGCTCCAGTCAAAAGCAATGCATAACACATCATTTTATAAACTGAAGTCATGTACTTAGACAAAGCTACCTTCTCATGGTCTACATACTGGCCATTGGAAGTTGAGCTATTATCAATTCTCTCTTCTTTAGAATAATTTTCTAGTTCCATATCCTTTAAGTTTTTTGTTTCTGCAAAAATAATCAAAAAATGTTTTTCTCCGAAACTGGATTCACATTTTTATAAATTTTTAAGAAAAGTCATTAGTGCCGTGCAGTCTCACGCTGAATGTCAGTATTTCACCATGTCTGTCGACGGTGACTTTCACCTCATCGCCTGGACTGAATCTTGTAAGCCTGTCTTGGATTTCAGCCACTGATTTGACACTTGCATTGTCGACGGCAATGATGACATCTCCGTTCTGCATTCCGGCTTCCTTAGCTCCTCCATTATTTCCCACTTCCACAACATACACGCCATCGAGACGGTTGACGTTGTTGGCTTTGGCAAATTCATCCGTGATGTCTGTGATCACAATGCCAAGCAATGCTCTCTGCACTGCGCCATATACTTTTAGATCAGACACTATCTTTGTCATGATCGACACTGGAATAGCAAACGCATATCCTGCAAATGAACCTGTCTGCGACGCAATGGCTGAGTTGATACCTACCAATTCTCCATTCAGGTTTACCAATGCGCCTCCACTGTTTCCTGGATTCACAGCAGCGTCGGTTTGGATAAACGATTCTATTTTCATATCACCGGACAGAATATTGATATTACGTCCTTTGGCGCTTACAATTCCTGCCGTCACTGTAGATGTAAGATTAAATGGATTGCCCACAGCCAACACCCACTCTCCTACTTTCAGATCGTCGGAATTGCCTATTTCAATTGGAGACAAATTGTCTGCCTCTATTTTTAGCAATGCCAAATCAGTAGACGGATCCAATCCTGCGATTGTCGCGTCAAACTCTCTCTTGTCGTTCAGCGTCACCTGTACTTTGTCTGCTCCTTGGACAACATGATAATTGGTGACTATGTAGCCCTGATTGTCAAGAATCACTCCAGAACCAGATCCTACAGGTCGTGGATTGCTGTTTTGTGGCTGGCGACGTGGCTGTCCGAAAAATGAGCCGAACAAGTCTTCCAATGTAACAACATTAGATTGCCTGCCTTTGGAATATGTGATGATATGCACAACCGAATTTAGCGATTTCTCTGCGGCGACAGTGAAATCAACTCCCGTCGAAACATATTTTGCTGATGAATTTACGGATGTAGACTCTTTTAACAAAGCGTTCGCATCTTCTGACGATTGGCTCGTCTGCACTTTACACGACAAAAACAATGTAGAAAAAATGGCAAACGAACATGCCGTTAAAACACTCCTTTTCATACCCTTCAATTTTTATTTATCTTTCTACAAAAGTAACGAAATTATAGCTTTTTTATTGTGTAAAAAGATGAAAATTCACAAAACTTATACAATCAGGCAACACAATCAAACTAAAGGTTAAAATCACTACTCAAATTATTACTAAAATAGAGGATTGTTAAGGGCGGGACGCCCTAACTCCTCTTCTGCAGCGCAAGCCGTAGGCGAGCACTAAATAAAAACATGTTGTGCATCTGTGGATTGTCCCAACAGTTTTACGCGATTACAATTCTTCTCACAAAATCGCTCTTTTTAAACGAAGGTATTGTGCCGATAACAAAATTATCTTCCTGCATATCACAGACGTAATAAACATCATCGTTATAAGAGAATACGTCGTTGCGCAATGCGCCACACAAATCTTTGCAGACATTTTCTTTTTCCGCCACTTCCAATGCCACTCGTCCATTTCGCGTCTGAAGTATATTCACTTTATAATTCATTGTCGAATAGATTGTTGCGGCAAGCATCGCACGATCCATCGCTGTGGCTTTTTTACTATAAAGTATCTCTTCTGCAGAACGAAGTCTACCTGCAGTCAAACTATTCTCTACCCTTTCAAACGACTCTCTGTCTTGCACAAAATCAAAAATCATCTGCATTCTCTGCACACTTGACAATCCTCGTCCAAGAGTGGTCTCATCCACAAACCAACAAATCTTCTTAATATGAATGGAATCTTTCTCCTCTTCCACAAAATATCTTGCGACATCGGCAGGATCTCCGTCGGAATTCAACAATTCAGAATTGTTGTAATTCTGTGTCAATCTTGCCATTTCGGATCTATCAAATTTCAGACGTAACAGCAACTTGTTGTTGGTATTAACTCCTGAGATTGTCCAATCGTAATGGTTGATGGCAAACAATGCAGGGTTTGGATTAGGATCATCCGCCCCGTCGTCGACTTTATTATCATCAACTTCATTTTGCTTTAACATCGGCAATAAAGGATCATCAACCTTCCACAGATTATAATTGTATCTGCCATAACTCTGAGTGGTCAACAAGATGAAAAAGAACTCCGTATATCTATAGTAAATCAAAGAGAGGAAGATACCTACTATAGAAACCACTTTAAAGATTAATTGGGAAGTTTTCATTCCCGTGCATCTGTTGAGCAAACGCAGAAACTGTGTGAATTTTGTGTTCTTGTAAGTCGATTCAACATGAATCTCATGCAGAATAAACCATATCAAATAAAACACCAAAAAAGAAGCAACAAATATATATGCAAAATATTCATTGTACGGCACAATCGAAACGACAGGAACGTAGATAAGTGTAAAAATCAAAGTTGCAAGATATACCGTCTCCTTCCATTTAGGATTCAGGTGAACATATCCTCCTCCATCTGATACTGTGGTGTCAAGTCGTCTGCGAATATCATCACGAATAGCAAGATATCCACACAACAGTTTTCGCATCGGAATGAGTTTCTCGACATCTTTCGAAAGGCTACCATACTCTGATATCTTGAATATTTTTCTGTCTACAGTAGTGATTGTTGGTCCATTCTTTGGAGCATCTTTGCCATCTTCCAAATCAACATCCACATCATCAGGCACAACTGTTTCAGTCTCAAATTTGGGTTTCTCTATATATGCCTTATAGTCGTGTCGTGATAAAAATGCTAAAAACCAATTTCTTAAAACTTCAAATGATAATTTACCAGCCGACTCGTCAGCTCCAGGAACACCTACCATACAACCTTTGAAAACCTCGTCGGTTGCCAACCACGACTCCACTGGTTCATAGTCGACAACCACGTCGTCCTCAAATGTCTTTCTGATATGGATTTCTGCCTTATTATTCTTGATATAGATATGTCCGATTGGATTAACCGTTCGTGGAAAATAATCATCATATATAGCAAATGAATCATTCTCACGCACAATTCGGCATTTTTCGCCAGTGGCACGTGGCCATAATTTATACCATATAAAGCAGCCCAACGCATATAGTAGCGTCGGGATCAAGATGCCTCCCAATATCATCAATATTAGATCACTCATGCCTTGTATTCGTAATTAATTCCTCCTAGTTCATCCCACGGAGTAAATTCTTCTTCTGTTGAATCGCCAATATATTGTCTGAAAAGCTCATCTTTATATGAAGACGGTGCCTCCTGACTCTGCTTTTCATCCTCTTCATAATTACACTTTAGTCGCCAATCTATCTGGTCTTCAACCTTTTGCCATGTCACTACAAACAGATATGGATCTGTCTCATGCTGTTTGCAAACTAATGGTCCGATTTCATATCTGCGTGCTTCATCCATCTCAAACAGTTCATGTCTGGCTTTCGCCGCAAACTCTTTGTCGGCGGCACGAAGAAGCATCGGATCCTCATCATTCGTAGTGACAAACATTCCGTTTAATTCTGCCATCTTGTAAAGAGGATGGAATGTGATACAATCACCGTAATCACGGTGGAAATCGGCGAAGTCTTTTGGCACATTCGGCAGATTGTCCGTAAAGCATTTCGATATGCGACGTTGCAACATCTCATAATCTTCAGCTGCTTTTTCTGCTTCATAATCAGCGTCTTCCTTGCCAAACAGACGGTTTCCTGGAAGCGTCACAATCTCAGATATGAATTTGTCTGCAAATAATTTCTGCAACATATCCTTGTAGTCTGTCTTCGTAAGTTCAGACAATTTACGCGTCTTACGATTCAAATAAAGCATCGGCTCAAGCAATTCAGGATTCTTCACCAACGTCTCTCCTCCAAACTTTGCCTGTGTCAAATGTTGGTTGAACATTGTTTCCTTCACTTCGACAGTCCACCACTCCGGTTTATCCATCGCCATTTCAGCTTTTGCCTTATTGATCAGTTTCTGGACATGACGTTTCTGCTGTGAACAGAAATCGTAGAGATCATTGTAGAGATAATCCACCTGATCCTCATAATCCTGACGCATATTATTGTTGACTTCAAGCAATGTGTTTGCGAGAAGCATTCTCTTCATCTTTCTAATGAACTTGCAGTTTCGGATATAATTACCAAATGATACTACCCATGGTACGATTGCTCCAATCACAGGCCATATCCAATAGAACTCATGATCTACATAATGCTTATACTGAGGAAGATAGTCCTTTATAAATGGAATCGCCAACAGTACAGTGAATACTATGGTCACACTCATCAAGGAGGTACGTGTGATTAGTCCAAGCAGAGTCGGCTCAGAATCAATCACCGAACTCAACTCTTTGACTATATCCACTGATCTTTGCTGAGTGGTCCTGTTGTCCTCATATTTGAAGTCAAGATAGAAATCTTTGATGAATTCCGGACATTTTACCAAGTCTTCTTTATTGTCTTTTGCTCGTTCCTTATACTTGAATAGTTCCTCCTGCATAGCGTCATAATACGCAAGTGTTTGAGGCAGAGTGACATCCGGATTATACGTGCTTCCGATAAAGTATGATGCCGACTCACGGATTGTGCTTGCCGCACGTTCATAAATTGCCTCACGATTCTTCACCATCGTATCGACAGATTTGTATCTCAACGAATACGAAATCTGTTGGTGTCGTTTCTCCAACGTAGATGGAAGATGCTTCAAATAAGTCTGGAAATAGTCACGAAGAAGATTATACCTAAAGAAATCAGCGATTGGATGCGGATCCGGATTATCATAAAGTTTATTGAATACTTCACTCAAATCACAACCAGCTTTCAATTTTCCCTCTACCTTCGCCACATTGCGCGCAATCTCATCATCTTCCGTGATATTCTCTGTGATAAAATCATAGTTGAGATTTTCGTCACGGACCAACGCTTTCAATAAACCGCGTCGGATATTCCAAGCATACATGTCGTGCTGAGCCTTGCCATCGTAGAACACGGATGCGGCGCCAAGTGAATAGTAGCCATTCTGTGTGGCAAGATCATTGCCAAACACTGTGGCGTCGTTATCTCCACAGAAATAGACAGACAGCATATATTGGAACAGCAGATCAGTCAACTCATTGGTTTTCAACTGACAATAGAATCTGTTTGAAACATACTGGTTTTCCTGATACAACACGACTCTGGCAAATTTCTTTTTCTCCATCATCGCATTCAGTTGCTCAAGAAACTCCACACATCTGCGTTTGTGCTGCAAGTCGTGCGACTGGTTGATTGCCTCCTTCACACATAAAAATCCCGTCTGCTCCAATCCACGATTAAGATGCGTCGAAAGTATATTTCCGAATTTGTCATCCAAAATAGATGGCAACAGATGAAAGATCTGCTGTGTGAGTTTTTCTTCCGCATTTCCAAGAATACAAACCTGAAGATTGATGAACGGAAATCCCTTTTCAAGGAAATAGTTCACCATACGCTGCCCTTCCCTCACCGTATAATCAATCATTGCATCAAAAGAATCCTTGTCGGCAATTTCTTTAATGCAGCGACGGTTGGCAAGGTTGGTCACACGCCAGCAGTGACGCTGTTCGCGAGAAAGTTTGCGGAGATTTTCCGCCAACCTCTTGCGAACATCTATATCCTCATTAAGATTTATAACCCAAACAGGTGTCATCAGTCTTTACAAGTGAAATCCTCAAATGTCTTGAATTTATCGTTAAGCACACGCAACATCTCTTTCAATGTCTCCATCTCCTGGAAACTCTGGGCTGTACGTGCATCTCTGTATTTTGTGTCAAGAATTGTCTCGACTTTCTGTTTTGCCTGATTGAATCCCTGAACCAAAATATTGTTGTCCAATGCGTTGACTGCCTGCATATAGCGGTCGATGAAATTGTCGTAGTGGTCGCTCAAATAGCGTTTTCCAAACTCATTGCTCAACTCTGTGTAGAAGAGATTGCTGTAGCATGGAGTGTATTTGCGTCCCTTCTCCGCAATGTTGATCTGGATCTTCTTGTCGCCCAAAATCTCAAGCGACAAGTCTGTAGCCCAAACCACCGCATTGTTTTCAATCTCGAATGGTTTTTGTCCATAAACGCCCTCCAAATACGACTTGTCTGGAATGACTACAAATTTTTTCATTGTAGATTCATCGTAGCTGCTTAGAATCATCAGTTTAAGCATTGCGATAGTTGCGTTTGACGCATCAAGTGGCAACAGACTCTTGATTTCATCCACGTTGCCGCCTGTTCTTGCAAATGCCTGATGGAAATGGTAGTACTCCTTCTTATCACATTTCTCATACTCCGACTTGATATTATGGTAAGTGCGGTAATACTCGAAATTCATTCCCGTCTTCGCAGTGATAATATAGAACAACTCAGAATTGCTATGGCCGATAAACTTCTGAGAGCTTGATTCCTGGAAGTTGAAAACCTTCTTTGCGTTGTCTCTATTGTCAGCCACACAGAAATCTCTTTGCTCAAGTACACCATCCATTTGACCGATGTTGTAAGAGAAGAACAAAGTTGGAGCAAGACGTTTCGTCACCTCATCTAGCTGATCTGTAGTAAGTTCATTGATCAAGTCTGGCAATTTCTTGTCGTACCATCCATTCACGGCCGAATTTCTGCGACACATCAAGCCAAACGCCTTGTACGCGAAATTTAGAATATCGTCGATTGTCTTCTCAGCGCTGCGTTCTGTATTGATGAAAAACTTAGATTTCAGAGTTGCCTCGCCATTTTCATCCAATGCCTCCACAATATAGTTGGCAGACTTCAAATCTGGCTCAATCTGATTCTTCATTGTATGGAAGAAATCAGTCAACGCTTCTGTAGTAGGCACACGCACATTACCAGAAACGGCCTCTTTGTCTGGAGTGATCAGTTTCTCATAATACTCAGCGAACAAGTTGTCTCGTTTCCAACCGTCGCCATTCGCGAATTCGCAAATATTTGGCAGGTAGACGGAAGTGATGTCCTCTTTCTTTGCTCTGAATGTCTCTGCAAGATTCTTGAAACTCTGTTTTGGTCCCTTCTCGCTCAACAATGCAGTCTTTGCAGCTTCCGACAACGCTCTCAAATGACGTGCCACAACGTCCAAGAATCCGTTTTCTCCGTAGCAGAATGATTTGATCAACTCAAAGATCTTGTTCTCAATCAAGATTTCTCGTTTAAGCTCCAATCCTCTCTTGTAGACGCTGTAAACATTGGCTATGTCGTCGGCGTTGTTGTTGATGTGAACCATCTCAAGGAAAGTTCTCTCCTCAGCTTTCTCTCTTGCTGAATCAAGGTCACTTTTCTCCTTGCTGCTTGACGATTTCTCATATTTAGTGTTCTGACGGTTCAATTCGCTCTTTGTCTGCAAGTGCGACGCATAATCTGCGATGATTGAATCCTGAATCATATCCTTGTCCTTGTCGTAGTGGTTGAACAAAGATGTACATTCTTCATCAAGTCGCTCGACAGCTGCAATTGTATTCTGAAGTCCGATTTCTGTAACCAAATCCTCGACACACGACCAAATTTTCTGCTCAAGTGCATCTTGTGTCGACTTCTGCAATGCATCGTTGTCCTGATCTTCAATCACGTCGGATAGACTCTGAGTCGTCTTCTTGACTGCAGAATTCATCTTGCCGGCATCAAACTTGTCCACACGTTTGTCTCCTTCAATCACACCTGCTCGCGACTCTGAGAAGTTAGTCTTGATAGCCTGAGTCATCTGATTGCGGATTTCGCTGAAATAGTTGTTATCTCCGTCAGGATTAAGCACATAGGCATTGATAGTGTCCTTGATTAGATTCTCGACAACTTTATTCAAGTCCACTTTATTTGCCTTGTCGTTGACTGACTTTCCAAGGATACAGTGTTCAAGCAAATCAGCCTGAATACGGCATTTCATATAGTCGTCGAAATCAGCACTTGGCTTCTTCAACGCCACATATCCCATCGGAAGTAGGAAATTCTTCTCAGTGCCAGGAGCGACCTCTCCGTCGCGAGTGTTATCCATGAACGACTCAAAACCTCTTGCACCTGGGCCATCGTGAAGATAGCAAAGGAGCTCAGCTGTATTCGAATACATGCTGTCAAGATTTCCTAGGTTGTTGCCAGCCTCTGTCTGGAAATCAACAGGAATCAAGGCTTCAAATGGTCTGTATGGTAGCGACGTGTTGATGCGCGAATAACGGTCGTTCAATGCGAGACGGTGGAACAAAGTGGCTGTCTCTGGCTTCTTCGACCATGCCATCTCCGCCTCCAACTCTGACATAACGGCAAACGCATTGCGTGGATACTTCTCATTGCGTCCGTTGTGGTCGATATACCACTGCGGCATATACATTGTGAGGATAACCTTTGGATCGGCTTCGTCAATTGTTGCCTTGTGCATCATGTTCACGAAATACAACACATCGTTGATGATACCTGAACCTGTGCCTCCCAAACTTGAACAAACGACCCAGTAGCATACCGTGTTGTTGTCGGCAGCGTTGTCCTCTATCTTATTCAAATCCTGAATATTCTTCACAAGTTTCTCACAAAACTGATCGGCAAGACGGGCGAATGCGGTACGTGATTTCAAACGGAATGCTCCGGCTCCAAATTTCAAAGCTCGGTTATCCATGTGCATAGCTACCTCGTCATCACAAGCCTCTATGATACGCTTATTGATCTGGATCTCCTGCGCCGCCTTAGCCTTCTGGTAGATGACGTAAGGATTTTGGGTTCCAAGGTTTATAAGCTCATTCGTGGAAAGCATTTTCACACGTCCGTTCTCATATTTAGTACGGAATTTTTCATTAAGGTTGTCAATGTCTCCGGCGTCAGTGTCGATGAACATAAAACGATAGTTGTCATTCATCACGTCAACCTTACTACGGTTGCCACTGACATTCTGAAGGCTTTCATACACCTTCATCTTGATTAGAGCCACAGTCTTCGAGCCTGCACCTCCACAGCCGATAAAAATATGTTTTCTTGCCATATATTATTGTGTATTTTTTTCTAATTAATTCTTATTTAGCATTTTGCATTTATAATTCCTAAATTTTCTCACACGTTTCCATCAATATCAAGATTGATGTCTTTTCCTCCACGTGGATCCCTGATCTGCAAAGGAATCGTAGTGGAATATTTGATGGTTGATGAGCCGCCCGACGTGTAGTCGTCACCTCCGTTCAAACTGTATTCCTGTGAATTGGTGACAGTCACTTCATATTTTGGCTCGACGCTCCAATGAAGAATCGGAACAAATAGTTTTGCGATATATTTTTTCTGTTTGAAGACGACGTTGCACTCCGCTTTCTCCACATCAATTGTGAGATTGCTCACACGTCCGTTGATCTCCTCTGTGCAGATTTTTTTAGTTCCCTGAGTGAGTGTGTATTCACCGCGAAGTTTATACTTGTCGCTGCAATTACGCTTAATGCAATAAATCACACTTAATATGTAGATGATAATAAGTATCCACATGATGCAGTACCATTTGAAAGCCATAGGATGACAGAAGACATTCTCCTGTGGTAATTCTATGCTTGCCTCGATTGTCTGGTTGTCTTTACCCATCAGTTTGATCAACTCAGCCTCATACGGCACTTTAAATGATATGTGAGCTTTCAATCTGCCGTTTGGTTTCTCGAAATGTGGATTTAGAAAGGCTTCATCATTACCACGGATCTGCGCAATATTGACAAATTGCTCTTCACTTCCGTCGCTACTCATCAAATGAGGCAGTTTCAACTCTGGATGGTCTTCACACTCATCTTCATCAGCCATCACAAGATGCATTCTGCGGTCGGTGATGGAAATGGAGTCGAGAGTAATTGCGTCGAACACATCGTTTGGAACCCACGACATTGTCATCGACATATGTCCGTCTATATCCACGTCGACGGAATTGATAGTTGCTCCAGCCTCCTGGGTCATCTTGCCAATCAAAAACTGTTTGAATTTTTCAAGTGCGATGTCATTCTTCATCTGGTCAAACCAGCTTTGCAAAGCCTGTTCGTTTGAGACAGGGATAGTCTGAGGCTTAAACATGGAGAAAGCATTCATTATATCATCTGTGCTCGTCTCCCCACTACCCATCTTTGGCAATTCCAAAGCCACAAGTTTGATATTCTTTCCTGCCAATTCCTTTTCGATTCTCGAACGATAATCATCCAGACGAAGTTTCTTTGGATGTCCGGCGACGGGATCATTAAGAAAATCGGTGATAAGAAACACAAATTTCAGATTATTTCTGCCAGTGCGTGTAAGGTCTTTTTCAAGATACTCAAGCATATTGAGCAGGTCTGTATAGGCAGTGAATTTTTTTCTTTCTTCAGCCGATGCGGGCTTATCATACACACGGTCGGCATAGCTGACAAGGCTCTGTCTCATTGCTGAATTCACGATTCCGAAACCGTTTGGCTCATTCTTTGCCTCGCCTCCAAACTTGATGACTGATACATAATCACCATCCTGAACGGAGCGGAAAAAGCTTTTTAGAGCAGGAACTACGATTTTTTCATATTTGTTCATTGTTCCAGACACATCGATAGCGAAGACATAATCAGCGTGTTCATTTTTAAGTTCTTCGCCGAATTTCTTCATTAGTTCAGGAAAATCATTTGCCAACGCATCGAAAGCACGGTTGTCTTGTGCGGTAGACGTTGCAAATCCAAGCATCAGCAACAGAACAGATATGTATAATCTAATCAATTTCATTTATCGGTTATTCTAAATAATTCAAAAATCCTTTCATTTAATTGACCATCTTTTTACAGATGATACAAACAACTCTTAAAAATAGTATAAAAAATAATCTCCTACACAACATCATCATAATTTTTATTCACAATTAACATATTTTATGGATTTGCAAATCCACAAATGTCACGTCAGACTGAATACATTCCGTCGCAAATATTAATCTATTTTTTGCTTTCTTCTTGGTTTATTTTGAAAAGGACAGGCAATGTAAATTTAGTACGAACGGTATCACCCATCTGTGTGCCAGGCTTCCACTTTGGCATCATGCTCACAACACGTACTGCCTCTTCATCCAAAGCTGGATGGACACCTCGTACGACTTCAACATCTGTGATAGAGCCATCTTTTTCAACTGTAAATTTTACAATAACTCTACCTTGAATACTTGAGTCTCGTGCCGCCTTAGGATAAACCAAATTAGACTTTAGAAATTCCATCAGGGCTTTCTGTCCCCCTGGAAATACTGGTTTTTGTTCAACGATCATACCCATAATCATATCATCGTCGTCATCATAATTAGAATCTGATTTTGAACCCATTTCTTTTTTACTAGATGTAGAATCTACGTCACATCTGATCAACCCAAGTGTTGTAACAAGACTATCAGATTGATA